>JABLTK010015931.1_pt1 | contig 32118 bp, 18 predicted proteins | sample 7160131 | NCBI WGS metagenome assembly JABLTK01 (sample SAMN14651221, study PRJNA627086) | human gut metagenome | isolation source: feces | host: Homo sapiens
AAATTTCCAGCTGATCTCCGAGAGATCGGGTCTCAGGGTGCAGCCCAGTCCCAGGGTGTCCACGAGCGGGCGCGCACTTTCCTTCAGCTCTTCCATTTTGGGCATGTCGCCCACCACGTTGTCTACCAGATAATCCATCAGAAGAATCTGGGCGGGGGTCAGGCGATCCTCGCGGCCGCAGCAGATGCGGCCGTCCTGCGCGCGGATCTCGCCTTCAAACGGCCACAGCACGTCGGACTGTATGCCGGACTGTATGGCGTGAATCAGCCGTCCCGCGTGCGGATCGAAGCGGGAGGAGAGCACCACGTCCAGCGCGTCCGAGCTCATGCCCCACCAGTAGTCCAGCGCGCTCGGGCCGTCGTGGTCGTTATTGAACGTGCCGGCGAGAACGCTCTCGATCACCGTCTGGTAGAACTTGCTCCAATCCAGCACCGGAATGGCGAGGTTGGTCATGCCGCCGTCCTTCAGCGCGTACAGGCCGTATTCCATGGAGGAATAGCGCGGGGCGTTGATGTCGCGGTTGGAGATCACGCGGATGGAATCGTCTGCGAACGGATGCGCGGGGTCGAAGTCCCTGCGCGTAGACCATTGCAGATAAACCTTCGCGCGCGGGTTGACCATGCGCGCGCCGATGGCGAAGGCGTTGATCGACGCGGGCGCGCCGTAGATGGGATAATCGCCGATGTAGCCGATTTTGTCGTTTTCCGCCATCATGCCGGCGATCATGCCGATCAGGAACTTGGCCTCGTAGATGCGCAGGTAATAGCTGCGCACGTGATGCGAGGGCGACAGCAGCGAGCAGCACAGGATGTCGACGTCGGGATGCTCCAGCGACGGACGCACGCAGGCGTTCATCATCAGGGGCGAGGTGGCGAAGATGACGCGGTTGCCCTCTTTGATCATGCGGTCGATTTCGTCGTCAAACTGATCCTGCGCGGTGGTGACGCACACGGTGGTCTCCACCTTGTCGCCCAGCGCGTTTTCGCAGTTGATGCGGCCCAGCTCGTGCCAGTAGTTCCAGCCGGAGTCCTCAATGGGCCGGTGATAGATGAACGCCGTCTTCACCCTGGACGGGCGGAACAGCGCGCTGAAAAGGCCGCCGCTGTGCGCCTCGGTGCGATCCATGATAAGGCTTACGGCCTCGGACTTCACGCCGCGCTCGAAGTCGTCCTTCAGGCGGCGAATGTCGGCGGCGATTTCGGCGGAGGACTTGTTCTTGGCTTCCTCATAGCTGAACACGTTCAGGTAGAGCAGAAACGCGTCCGCCACGGGAATGGGCGGGTTGTCGCCGTATTCCGCCTTATACTCGTTTCCGAAGTACAGATAGGCGCTGCGAAGATCCATGCGATCCTCGCTCGACCATTTTACGCCCGGCGTGTGGCCGGTTTTTTCGATCAGTTCATTGTATTTGCCCGGCTGCGTGAAGATAATCGCGTTGAGTCCGCTGTCCTTTTCGAAATCGATGAACTCGAAATAGGCGCGGTTTTCCCGCGTGCGCTTTGGCAGAACGCGCGTGACCTCGGCCTCCACGAACACGGAGTCGAGGTATTTCATGACGCTGACGCGCTTGTTGCCCTCCACCAGATAGTACTCGTTCATGTATTCGAGCACGGTGATCGGCTGGCGCATGCCGTCGGCGAGCACGCTTTCGTACAGGTTGACCCACTTGATGGCGAACTCGCTGTTCGGCTCGAGCAGCGGCATGAAGTTGGGCGCGAACGCGTTGGAGCGCGCGCGCGTCGCCGTGCCGACCACGCGGTTCAGCGGAATCTGCACGATGCCCAGCGGAACGCGCGCGAGCGCCTTTTCCTCCGGCACCAGCTCGTCCAGCACGGGAAGGTATGGCTGTTTATGCGCCTGCAAACAGGCATGATAGGCGCGCAGACCCATTTTCCGCGCGCGGTAATAGACATCCGATATGACCATGATATGCCTCTCCTGATTTGTCGGTCGTTCTTTCTGAAACGAAAAACGCGGCCGGAGCCCGACCGCGAACGCTTTGCCCGTGGCCGGTGACCGTTACGGGTATTGTAGGAACCGCGTTTTGCGAAAGCAAGCAGGAGACTGTAAATTTATGTACGGCACCACCGCCCAATTCGGCGGCGCGTCGGGCGAAGTCTTTTCCGCCATCTGCGGCATGCAAATTCCTCGATTTACCGCCAGTAAACCTTCGAAATTTGCATTTGCATCTGACGAAAAATCCATTCGCCAGCCGACCACCTCATTTATGCGGTGTTACCTTAATCTTGACTGGAACAACACGTTACAACAACAAATAAGTTATTCCGCCAAGTACATATGCGATAACGTCATAGACATCACTAACTCCTTGATGCAAGAAGAAAGGCGCAACGTACTCCCAGAATATTCCGCATATTAGCGTTATTGTGACTGCCATCGAAACCGTATCCACTCGATAATGACGATATTTGCTATGCTCTAAAATCAAATTGATATACGCGATTATGAAAATTCCTCCTAAAAAATCATTAAAATGACATTTTAAGATGTACGATATTGCGGGTATAACAACGACATTTTTCAAGTAAAAACGATTCAGTGCATATAGGAATAGGACGCAAACAATTTTACTGATATCACCCATCCTTTTGAATTTATTCATTAAGCGAATGATAGTATGAGCACTGCCACGATGATTGCGCCAACAACGCCCAAGAACCCCATGCCACCATTGTTCGGATTAGACATTATTTTCCCTCCTTGTCATTGTTTTCAATAGTCTTTCCGTTAAAAAACAGTAATTTCATTCTGCTCTTTATCGTCATATTCCACCATTTATCTTGTTTTCTGTGTTTCTTCCCCCCAATGCAGTTTTACTCACAAATACATATTTTATAGTACAGTCCACCGCCTCCTTATAATATACTGCTTTTATTTTACCCCTCTCCTGAAAAAAGTCAAGTGTTTTCTTGAAGAATTATATATTTCTGACATTTCTGACAAAAGCATGGCAAATTGTTGTGTATCTTCACAACGACTTTCGTGTCGGCGTGTAACCACATTTCAGAAAATCGTTTTTTTCTGAAATCAGCTGCCTCAAATCCCCCCTCCAAATTTCAAATTCGCACAGAAAACGCGCCCGCCGACCTTCCGACGAGCGCGTTTATACTATTGGGGGCTCTACTCCCGAATTCAGTGCAGGACTTGCTGGACACCACAGTTATCACATTTACACAAATGAGGCGGTCAGCCGCCGAGTTGTGCGGTGTTGCTTTAAATTACTTCTTATTCTTCTGCTCCACCATCGCCTTGACCTTCAGCGGCAGACCGAGCAGGTTGATGAAGCCCGCGGAATCCTTGTGGCTGTACAGGTCGTGGCTGTCGCCGAAGGTGGCGATTTCCTCCATGTACAGGCTGTTCGGCGACTTCACGCCCACGTTGATGCAGTTGCCCTTGTACAGCTTCAGCTTCACCGTGCCGTTGACCGCCTGCTGCGTGCTGTCCACAAACGCGGAGAGCGCCTCGCGCAGGGGCGTGTACCACATGCCGTCGTACACCAGCTCCGCGAACTTGCTCGCGACCAGCTCCTTGTAGTGGCTGGTGGCGCGGTCAAGCGTGATGGATTCGAGGATGCCGTGCGCGGCGTAGAGCATCGTTCCGCCGGGGGTTTCGTACACGCCGCGGGACTTCATGCCCACCAGACGGTTCTCCACCAAATCCGCGCAGCCAACGCCGTTGCGACCCGCGATTTCGTTCGCCTTCGTCAGCAAATCCACCGCGTCCAGCTTTTCGCCGTTGATGGCGACCGGCACGCCCTTCTCGAAGTCCACCGTGACGTATTCGGGCTGATCAGGCGCCTTTTCGGGCGTGACCATCGTCAGCAGCAGATCTTCCGGCGGCTCGTTCCACGGATCTTCCAAATCCGCGCCCTCGTGGCTGATGTGCCAGATGTTGCGGTCCATCGAATACGGGCGATCCTTCTTCACTGGGACGGGGATGCCGCGCTTTTCGGCGTAGTCAATTTCCTCCTCGCGGGTCTTGATGTCCCAGATACGCCACGGCGCGATAATCTGCATATTCGGGTCGAACGCCTTGATGGTCAGCTCGAAGCGGACTTGGTCGTTGCCCTTGCCGGTGCAACCGTGGCAGATGGCAGTGCAGTTCTCCTTGTGGGCGATTTCGACGAGGCGCTTGGCAATCAGCGGCCGTGCGAAGGACGTGCCCAGCAGGTACTTGCCCTCGTAGACCGCGCCCGCCTTGAGCGTCGGCCAAATGAAGTCCTCGACAAACTCCTTGCGCAGGTCTTCGATGTACAGCTTTTCAGCGCCGCACTTTTTCGCCTTCTCGTGGAGGGGCTCCAGCTCTTCGCCCTGCCCGACGTCGCCCGCAACGCAGACCACGTCGCAGTCATAATTTTCCTTCAACCACGGCACGATAATCGAGGTATCCAGACCACCGGAATAAGCCAGCAATACGCGCATCTTCGCCATAACAATCGACTCCTTTATCTTCATCCTGATTTTCATCATTTTTGTGTCCGTCTGCCGGACAAGATGGATTATACACCAAAATGAATAAAAATGCAATAGGTCTGCATAAATTTTCTCGGATTTTTTTTCGGAGGGATGATGCAGTGCCTGAATTGCTACCTATCTATATGATGATGGCTTATGCCGCGCGAACTTCCTCCGCCTGATTGCGGCGCGGGGACGTTGCTCCGACGCTCCCCAAATAGCGAATCCGCGTTCTTGTCCTCTTCGTCCATCTATTCGCCATTCCATTCATCCCGTTCCGAAAACGTATTAAATTGTGAAAAAAATATCGTTAAAATCGTGTCAGCCACTTGACAAGAGCTTAACAATCTGCTACACTGTTCTCGTCACCCCGACAAACACCGACATTCCCCGTTCGCGGGCACATCCCCGCAGGACGGATGAAGCATAAGGAGAGAGTATCATGGCGAAAGAGTATCCGATCGTCGATAGCGTGGAGAGCTTCGAGGCGGCCCTCGCCCGCGTCCGCGCGGCACAGAAGGTCTATGCGACCTACACGCAGGAGCAGGTGGACAAGATTTTCAAGGCAGCTGCCCTCGCCGCGAACAACATGCGCATCCCGCTGGCGAAGATGGCGGTGGAAGAAACCGGCATGGGCGTGGTGGAAGATAAGGTCATCAAGAACCACTACGCCGCTGAATACATCTACAACGCCTACAAGGACACGCAGACCGTCGGCGTGCTGGAGCGCGACGAAGCATTCGGCATGATGAAGGTTGCAGAACCTATCGGCGTTGTCGCGGCGGTCATCCCGACCACTAACCCCACATCTACCGCCATTTTCAAGACGCTGATTTGCCTCAAGACCCGCAACGGCATCATCATCTCTCCCCATCCGCGCGCGAAGAAGTCCACCATCGCCGCCGCAAAGGTTGTGCTGGAAGCGGCTGTGGCAGCCGGCGCGCCCGAAGACATCATCTCGTGGGTCGATGTTCCCTCGCTGGAGCTGACCAACATGGCGATGAAGGAAGCTGACATCATCCTCGCCACCGGCGGCCCCGGCATGGTCAAGGCGGCGTACTCCTCCGGCAAGCCTGCGCTGGGCGTCGGCGCTGGCAACACGCCCGCGATTATCGACGAATCCGCTGATGTGAAGGTGGCCGTCAACTCCATCCTGCACTCCAAGACGTTCGACAACGGCATGATCTGCGCGTCCGAGCAGTCCACCATCGTACTGGACAGCATCTACGACGCGGTGAAGGCGGAGTTCGCCAAGCGCGGCGCGTACTTCCTCGAAGGCGAAGAGCTGGACAAGGTGCGCAAGACCATCATCATCAACGGCGCGCTGAATGCCAAGATTGTCGGTCAGAAGGCGCACACCATTGCCAAGCTCGCGGGCGTGGACGTGCCGGAAACCGCCAAGGTGCTGATTGGTGAAGTCGAATCCGTGGATATTTCTGAAGAGTTCGCGCATGAGAAGCTCTCTCCCGTGTTGGCGATGTACCGCGCCAAGGACATCGACGATGCGTTCGACAAGGCGGAACACCTGATTGCTGACGGCGGCTACGGCCACACCTCTTCTATCTACCTGAACGCCGTCACCCGCAAGGATTTGATTGACCGCTTCGCCTCGCGCATGAAGACCTGCCGTATTCTCGTCAACACGCCTTCCTCTCAGGGCGGCATCGGCGACCTGTACAACTTCATGCTGCGTCCGTCGCTGACGCTGGGCTGCGGCTCTTGGGGCGGCAACTCCGTCTCCGAGAACGTCGGCGTCAAGCACCTGCTGAATGTCAAGACTGTTGCCATCCGGAGGGAGAATATGCTGTGGTTCCGTGCGCCTGAAAAGGTCTACCTCAAGAAGGGCTGCCTGCCTGTCGCCCTGAATGAACTCAAGGCAGTTATGGGCAAGAAGCGCTGCTTCATCGTCACCGACGCGTTCCTGTTCAAATCCGGCTTCACCAAGGCGATTACCGACAAGCTGGATGAGCTGGGCATCGTCCACACCACGTTCTACGATGTTGCGCCCGACCCGTCTCTCGCCTGCGCAAAGGAAGGCGCCAAGGCGATGACTTCCTTCCAGCCGGACTGCATTATCGCCATCGGCGGCGGTTCCGCAATGGACGCCGGCAAGATTATGTGGGTCATGTACGAGCATCCGGAAGTGGACTTCCTCGACATGGCAATGCGCTTCATGGATATCCGCAAGCGCGTGTACACCTTCCCGAAGATGGGTGAAAAGGCGTACTTCATCGCCATCCCGACCTCCGCTGGCACTGGCTCCGAAGTCACCCCGTTCGCCGTCATTACCGATCAGGACACCGGCGTGAAGTACCCGCTTGCGGACTACGAGCTGCTGCCGAAGATGGCGATTGTGGATGCTGACATGATGATGTCCGCGCCGAAGGGCTTGACCTCCGCCTCCGGTATCGATGCGCTGACCCACGCGCTGGAAGCCTACGCCTCCATGCTGGCGACAGACTTCACCGACGGTCTGGCGAAGCAGGCGGCTCAGCTGATTTTCGAGTATCTGCCCGCGTGCTACGACAACGGTCAGAACGAGCCGGTTGCCCGCGAAAAGATGGGCAACGCAGCCACGATGGCTGGCATGGCGTTCGCGAACGCGTTCCTCGGCGTCTGCCACTCCATGGCGCACAAGCTGGGCGCGTTCCATCACCTGCCGCACGGCATCGCCAACGCGCTGCTGATTGAGCTGGTCATCCGCTACAACAGCGCCGAAGTTCCCACGAAGATGGGCACCTTCCCGCAGTACGCCTATCCGCACACGAAGCGCCGCTACGCTGAATTCGGCGAGTACCTCGGCTTCAAGGGTGCGAATGACGACGAGACGGTGGAGAACCTCATCCGCAACATCCATGCCCTGAAGGAGCGCGTCGGCATCAAGAATACGATCCGCGACTACGGTGTGGACGAGGAGAAGTTCCTCGCGACGCTGGACGAAATGTCCGAGCAGGCGTTCGACGACCAGTGCACCGGCGCGAACCCGCGCTACCCGCTCATCAGCGAAATCAAGGAAATGTACCTCAAGGCATACTACGGCGAGTAATGTGCCATTCTCCCCGGCTTGGCAGGAATGCTTCTGCTGGGCCGGGCATTTTTGAGCAAAAAAAATTTTGTCTGCTTGCAGGAATGTCGCATTTGGGCGGCGAATAGATATTTAGGACAAATATCGACTTCATGATGAGGTCGCCTCCCCCAATCAACACGCGGAAGAAGTAAGCAGTCGTCACCAACTCAATCGCGCGGAAGGGTCAAGGGAGGAACTCCCTTGCGGAGTCCAGAGGCAGAGCCTCTGGCGCCTCTCCCCCAATAAACATGAACCATATAGAAGGAGGTTTCCCTATGGATTTGACGCATGTGATTGCCGAACGGGAGAATAAGAAGATTTTCCGCGACGGCGACAAGGCCATCAAGGTGTTTGCCGAAGGGTACAGCAAGGCGGACATTCTGAACGAAGCGCTGAACACGGCGCGCGTGGAAGAGACGGGTCTGCCGATTCCGAAGCTCCTGGCTGTTGACACGGTGAACGGTCAGTGGGCGATTACGACGGAGTTCGTTGAAGGCGACACGCTGGCGGCGCTGATGGCGGCGCATCCGGAAAAGGAAGACGAGTACCTGAACCTGTTTGTTGACATTCAGATGAAGGTTCACGCCTGCACCTGCCCGATGCTCAACAGCCTGACCGAGAAGATGCAGCGCAAGATTTCCGCCACCGACCTCGACGCGACCACCCGCTACGAGCTGCACACCCGCTTGGCGAGTATGCACGTCCACAAGAAGGTCTGCCACGGCGACTTCAACCCGTCCAACATTATCTTGAAGCCCGACGGACAGTGGTACATCCTCGACTGGTCGCACGCCACGCAGGGCAACGCATCCGCTGACGTCGCCCGCACCTACCTGCTCTTCGTCCTGGAAGGCAAGGAAGCGCTGGCGGAGAAGTACCTCTCCCTCTTCTGCAAGAAGAGCGACACCGCCAAGCAGTACGTCCAGCAGTGGATTCCGATCGTCGCCGCGAGCCAGTCCCTCAAGGGCAAGCCCGAAGAGCGCGACCTGCTCATCCGCTGGGCAAGCGTTTGCGAATACGAATAATCATCAAGGGACTGGCTTCGGTCAGTCCCTTTTTTCGTGGGGATGGGAGACGCGCCATGTAACCATTTCCCCGCATTTGTTGAAATCTGCCACATTTGCAATTTGCCCTATGTAACCCACTTTTCATCCTCTTTTTTTCGTGGTATCATTATTATAAGAAGGGGGAATTTGCCCTTTTCAAACTTATCTGCCGCGATTGCTTGTCAACCGCCTCCACAATCAGCATGAATGAATTATACACGGCCAATATTGCTCTCAGCGTCTTCGCCATGGCGATTATGCTCTTCTCCCTGCGCGGCGACATCAGCCAATCCAAGATCCGAAACCTGCTCTGCGGCGACCTGTACGCCACCATCGCCATTTGCGCACTGTGTGAGTGGTCGGGCGTGCAGATGGATGGCACGCCGCCCGCGCTGATTCCGCTGCATATCGCCGTCAAGACCATCGAACTTTCGCTTGCGCCGCTAATCGGTCTGTTCGCGGGCTGCGTTATCCATCCCTGCCCGCGGAAAGTGGTGCACGGGCTGCTGTACCTTGCGTGCTTCCACGCGCTGCTGGTGCTGCTCTCGGCGTTCACGGGGCTGATATTCTATGTCGATGGGCAGAATTTCTATCACCACGGGTTGCTCTACGTGCTCTACATGCTCGCCTACGGGGGCAGCATGGTGTTCTTCCTCGTGCAGATTTGGTTCGCCTGCCGCGCCTACCAGTACACCGGCGGCACACAGCTGATGCTCGCGACGCTGTTCGTGCTGTTAGGGCTGATGGTGCAGCTGTTCCTGCCGACGGTCAAAATCGACTGGATTACCATCAGCTGCGGTGCGCTGATGATGTCGAAATTCTCCAGCGACATGGTACTGCAAACCGACGGGCTGACGCAGCTGGTCAACCGTTTGGGCTACGAGCATTATCTGGCGCGCCTGCACATTCCTGCTACCATCCTGATGTTCGACGTTGACCGCTTCAAGGACGTCAACGACCGCCATGGGCACTTGATGGGCGACGCCTGCCTGCGGACGATTGCCACCTGCATCCGCCACGCGTACGGGAATTACGGGACGTGCTTCCGCATCGGCGGCGACGAGTTCTGCGTGATCCTGACGCGGCGGAACGCGCAATACAACACCATGACGGAGATTTTCCAGCACCTGATGGATGCGGCGCGGGCGGAGAATCCGGTTCTGCCGACGGTATCGGTAGGCTGTTCGCATTTTAATCCGTCAACGGATGAGTTGGCGGATTCCTTGGCGCGGGCGGACGCGCGGATGTATCAGAATAAGGAAGCGCATAGATAAACACAGCCGCGACGAGTGAATACGCTCGTCGCGGCTGATTTTTATTCACCTGTATCCACCGCAGTGCTGGCAGTAGCGCGCTTCCTTCGGGTTGTCTAAGCCGCAATACTTGCATGTCGACATTCGGAGTGCGTGCTTTTGTTGATATTACCGATTCACATACGCGTCGATTTCGTTCCGGCTGGAGATTTGCAGCTTCTCAAAGATGCTCTCCATGTACGACTTCACCGTGTTGACGGAAACGCCCATCAGCGCGGCGATTTCCTTGTTGCTGCGACCCTTCGCGGCAAGCATGGCAATCGAAAACTCGTAGGGTGTGAGCGCGTCGGTCACCTGCAGCGTCGACACGGGGTTGTGAATTTTCATCCACCCGCGGCTGAAGCGGTAGACCGACTGCACAATCTTGTTGTACGTTTCCGGCTCCTGCTTGCGCAGCGCGCGCTCCACCTGCCCCTGCAAAATGCCGTGATGCTCCACAAACGGGTGGATGTACCCCTCGCGGCTGGCGATGCTCCACGCGGCATCGAACTTCTGCTCCGCGCGTTCATCCTGCTTCAGGCTCATGCAAATCATGCACAGGACGATGTTGAGGTAGATGCTGTCAATGGGGTAGCGCGTGCCCGCCATCAGCAGGGCGGATTCGGCAATGCCCATCGCGTGTTCGTATTCGCGCCGGATGTAGAGCGCGTGGGCGATGGCGTACATGGCGAAATACTGCATTCCGGGCGGAAGAATACCGATAGCGGGGCGGATAGGGGTCAAGTCGAGCTTCTCTGAGTGGAAGAACACGCTGATGAGCGCGTCGGTAATGCTGCTGTACAGCCGCCACGAATCGTCGTTTGCGCGCTGCCCGTCCCGCTGAATCATTTCGAGATTCCGGCGGCACTTGGCGGCATCCCCCGTCTGCAGCATCGCCATCGTGTTGGTAATCAGCGCGGACAGGCGGATTTCGGGGCACTTGCTCGTCAGGTATTTCTCGCTGATTTCGCGGGCTTCCTCGTGCTCATCGCGGAAATAGTGGTGCAGGGCGCGGGCGATGTCGCGTTCCTCCTCGTCGTTCATGGTCAGCAGGAGATTTTGGAAGCCGTTGTCGCACGGGCGGGAAATCAGCGGCATATAGCACTTTGCCATCCGCGGGGGGATTTTTTCCTGCCCGCGCTGCCCGCTCTTGCGCAAATCCGCCGGATGCGGCGTATTCGCCGGAATCAGCCACCCGCCCGATTTCCGGATTGCCCCCTGAATCCGCCCGGTATTCAGGTAGTAATTCACCATGCGGATGGAAACGCCCCACAGCTCCGCTATTTCCTTTACGCTGAGGTAGTCCAATACGCATCCCCTCCTTGTCCTCCTTGTTTACGCTTACGGAATTGGCTCCCAAAGCATGGTCGCCGTTCGATTGCCATACGAGCCCTTGGGCAGCATGTAGGAGCGCGGCGTTCCTTCTACGCCGTCGATTTTCCAGCCTACAAAGGTATAGCCCGGGAGGTAGTAGGACCGTTCTTCTTCCGGTACCCCGAAATAAACGCTGTTGTTGATGGTGTATTGAACCCAATTATATGCTTTGCCGTGGCTCACGTAGGTAATGGTGTACGTCGCCACACGCCACTCCGCCTTGTAAATGCGGTCGCCGGTTGAGCCTTTGGGGATAATCATCGGCGTTGAAGGGAACTGACCGCTGCCATCGAGGACCCAGCCGGAAAATTCGTAGCCCGGACGGTCGGGAGGGATGGGCAGGGTGACGGAATCCTCCACGGTGTAGCGTATCGAAGCTATGACTGCGCCGCCGTTCGTGACCAGTGTGATGGTGTATCTGATCACCTTCCAGTTTGCGGTATACGCCTTGTTTCCCGTCGAACCCTTCGGAATTTTGACGCTTGTCTGCGGCGTCGTGATGCGCTCGCCCGTCCAGCCGACAAACTCGTAGCCGTTGCGGGTCGGGGTTGGCAGCTCGAACTCCTCATCCGTTATGGTGTAAACCACCTTTTCTTGACCGCTGCCGCCGTTCAAATCCATGGTGATGGTGTACTCCGCCAAACGCCACTCCGCCTTGTAACGGAGGTCGCCGGTTGTGCCAGGGTAAATAATGAGCGGCGTGAAAGGGAGCATACCGCTGCCATCGAGGGTCCAGCCGGCAAATTCGTAGCCCGGACGGAGAATGTAAGGCAGGGTGAAGAGATCCTCCACGGTGTATTTTATCGGAGACACGACTGGGCCGCCGTTCGTGTCCAGTGTGATGGTGTATTCAATCACCTGCCAGTTTGCGGTATACGCCTTGTTTCCCGTCGAACCCTTCGGAATTTTGACGCTTGTCTGCGGCGTCGTGATGTCCTCGCCCGTCCAGCCGACAAACTCGTAGCCGTTGCGGGTCGGGGTCGGCAGCTCGAAATCCTCATCCGTCATGGTGTAAACCACCTTTTCTTGACCGCTGCCGCCGCTCAAATCCATGGTAATGTTGTATTCTGTCAGTTCCCAGTTCTCGATATACGTCTTGTCGCCCGTCGAACCCTTCGGGATGGTCACGTTCGGCTGCGGCGTCGTGATGCCCTCGCCTGTCCAGCCAAGGAACGTGTAGCCCGTGCGGGTCGGGGTCGGCAGCGTTACGGTTTGCTCCACCGTGTAGAAATACACTTGCGACGAGCCCGCATTGCCCCCTTCCAGCAGCGTAATGATGGTGTATTCAATCACCTGCCAATTCGCGGTGTAGGTGCGGTCACCCGTGCTTCCCTGCGGGATTTCCATGGTTTTCTGCGGTTCGGTGATGCCCTCGCCCGTCCAGCCGAGGAAGATGTAGCCCGTGCGAACCGGGATCGGCAGCTGGAACGCTTCCGATTCCACCGTGTACTGGATGGGACGGATCGGATCGCCGCCTGCCGTGTCCATCGTGACGGTGTAAAGCTTGTCCGCCGTCAGCGTCAAGGTCAGCGGCGCGTAGGGCATGAGGAAGGAAACCGCGTCGTTCCCCTCGCTGATACTCAGGGAAACAGCCGGGTCGCTCAGGGAGGCGTGGATGCCGCGATAGCCCGCTGCGGGCTGCATCGTGACCGACACCTGCTCGCCGGCGCAGCACAGCAGGTCGTTGCCTTCGGCAGCGCGGTCGCTGTCCCAGACAACGTTCTGCGCGTCGATGGTCGTGCGCTGTGTGTCCGCCGTCCACGTCAGCGTAACGATGCGCCTTTCTTCGCGGCCTGTTACGGTCAGGAATGCGTTGGTTTTTTCGCCGCGCAGTCCCGTCAGGTGAATGATGTCGCGCTCGTCCGCGCCGAAGTCGCTGCGCTTGAGCTGCGTCACCCACTCGCCGCGCTCCTTATCGAAGGTGAAGCTCGCCACGGCGCCGCTGCGCAGGGTCAGGCTCGGCGTGAAGTAATCCGGGCGCGCGCCGCTGATGCGAACGCGGTAGGTGATGCGCCCGTCCTGCTCGCCATAGCGGTAGACGTACACCGGGAATTCCGCTACCAGTGTGCTGTCATCCGTCAGCGGGAACACAACATCGCCCTCGCGGGAGAGATAGACATAATTTTCCGCCACAGCAAAGCAGGATTCGCCGCCATTCAGGCGGTAGACCTTGCTCCACGGGTCTGCGCTGCGCATTTCCGGCAGCAGCACATACTGCTCCTGCAAATCCGGATACTTCTCTGCAAACGCCGCCTCGATGCTGTCCATCATGTTGACCGCGCCCATCGGGCAGCTGTCGCCCGTGTACTGCACCGTCGCTTCGGTCAGCAGCGCGCCGTCCCAATCCGCCGTTTCCAGCTGCATGTCCTTCGCGCTCTGGTCAACAAGGCGGAAGCGCACGGTCAGGCTGATTTTCTTCTCCACCTTCAGCTCGCTGCCCATATGCAGCTGCTGCCCCGGCACAAGCGCGTTCTTGCCCGGATTCAGCACAATATCGCCCGTCGGCAGCGGGTCATCCGTCAGGTTCACGAGGTTCGTCGCAATCCCGATATCGAGATTCATCGGCTTGTCCACCACGATGGTGGAGCGGACATTGCCCTCGCCGTTCAGCGACACATTCCCCGATGCGCCCAGAATCAGCTCCTGAACATCTGCCGCCGCGCCGATGTTCAGGCGAATCTCCTCGTCCGACAGCACATACAGGCGGTCGATTTTGCCGGACGGCAGATTGGCGTTCAGCCCGCCGAGAACCAGCAGATTGCCGTTCATTTCCGGCGCATTGAACTCCGTGTCGCCCAGATGGTCAAAAATCGCGTCGCCGATGAAGGCTTCCGGCGGCTGCGTGTCCTTATTCAACACGGTGATGCCAAACTGCTTGATGTTCTCCTGAAACGCCGGGTCATCCAAGTCCGTATTGTCCCATATGCCAGCGCCGATTTCTTTCGCCAGCCGCTCCAGCGCCGAGTCCTTGCCCTGTGGTGTCTGGTTCTTGTTGATGGTGTTCAGTGTGTTCAGCGCACTCATGTTGTTTTCCACAATCATGGCCGCCGATGCTGTACCCGCCCAAATGATGCTGCATAAGAGCAGGAAAATGGTGCTCCATCGTGCGATTCGCTTCATGCTTCTTCCTCCTTGCTGATAGCTTCCGCGGGCTTTTTCCCATAGAAAACGCCCCTTCTGGTTTCAGTATACCATCGGCAAGCGCTGTTCGCCACCGCCATTCAATGGATTAATTGGACGTTTCCCTGCCCTTTTCCTGCTGAAAATTCCTGCATTCACGCAGATTTCCCGTCAATTCGCGCATGTTTTCCGCCGAATGCACCTTTCCAAGGCAGGAAATATCGGTTGCCAAGGATGGCAAAGTGTATCTTTCCAACATGCGAAAAAAGGCGAACCGGTTTTGAAGCCGATTCGCCCGTGGATTTGTCCAAACTTGGATGGAATTACTTGGCGATGGTGCAGTGCATGAAGTACTTGTAGCCCAGCGGGTTGGAGAAGAAGCCCTGCACGGAGTCGTCGAGCATGTAGATGTCGGTGTAGTAGTACAGCGGCACGATGCAGCCGGTATCCATCAGCATATCTTCCGCGATGTGCATCATGGCATAACGGTTCGCGCTGTCGGTGCAGCTCTTGATAGCAGAAATCAGCACGTCATAGGTTTCCGCCCAAGTGCCGTTCTCCACCTTCACGTCGTAGCCGTAGGGGGTCAGGTCGAGGTTGTAGATCTTCAGATCCGCATTCGCGCCCTTGCCGAACTGCACGTCGTTGTTGCCGGAGCCGGTCACCCACATGTCGAGGAAGCAGATCGGGTCGTTGTAGTCGGCAATCCAGCCATTGCGGGCAATGGAGTAGTCGCCGGACTTACGGGTGTTCAGGAAGGTGTTCCATTCCTGGTTGGTCAGGTTCATGGTGATGCCGACCGCAGAAACCGCGCTCTGGAGGTATTCGCCAATCGCCTTGTGGGCTTCGGAGGTGTTGTAGAGGTAGGTCAGGGACGGGAAGTTGGTGAAGACGCCGTTCTCCTCGTCGTAGGTGTAGTACTTCTTCAGGGTCTCAACCGCCTTGTCGAAGTTCGCCATGTAGACGTCTTCGTCGTCGGTCACGTCGTAGTAGCCGGTGATGCCTTCCACATGGCCCGCGTTCTTGTAGAACTCAGAGCCGTCCGCATCGGTCATGCCCATAGGAACGAAGCTGGACGCAGGCACCTGACCCGCCTGACCGATTTCTTCAACGATGTAGTTGCGGTCGAACAGCAGACCAATCGCCTGACGGATTTCTGCGCGCGCCGCTTCCGCTTCTTCGGGGGTCATGTTCGCGAGCACGTCAGCGGGCAGGATTTCTTCGTTGATGTTCCAGCAGACATAGTAGGTACCAATCTGACCGGCAATAACGAATTCCGTCGGATACTGTTCCTTCAGGGAAGCGATTTCAGAGGTGGGAACGTCGTCGATCAGCTGCCAGTCGCCCTTCTGGAAGTTCGCCAGCATGTTGTTCGCGTCGTCGGAGAGGTAGAAGTCCAGCTCGTCCATCGTGACCTTGTCCACCGCATGATAGTAGGGGTTCTTGGTCAGGGTGATCTTGCTGTTGTGTTCCCACGCGGTCATGGTGTACGGGCCATTGCCGATGTAGGTGGAAGGATCGGTCGCCCACGCTTCGTTGGCGACGACGTCCTCACGGACGGGCATGTACGCCGGGAAGGCGAGCAGCTCGTTCCAGTAGGCAACGGGGTTGTTCAGGGTAACGGTCAGGGTCTTGTTGTCCACGGCGGTCACAGCGAGGTTTTCCGCCTTGGGGTCGGAGCCGTCCGCAGTGTAGCCCTTGATGACTTCAAACATGTAGCCATAGTCCGCGCCCAGCTCGGAGGAAGCAGCGCGCTTCCACGCGAACTCGAAGTCCTTCGCGGTCAGATCCTTGCCGTCGGACCACTTCAGGCCATCAACGAGCGTGTAGGTGTACGTCACCGTGCCGTCGTCATTGACCACCGGATCCGGCAGTTCCACCGCGCAGTCCGGCAGGATTTCCAGCTTGCCGTCGTCGGTCTGCGCCCAAGTGGACAGGCCTGCGAACAGGTGAGCGACCATCGTCGCGCCGTCCACAGCGGAGTTCAGCGCCGGGTCAAGCGTATCAGGCTCGGACGCGATGCAGACAGCCATGTACGTCTTGCCGTCTTCGGCGACAGCGCACAGGGTGCAGGTCACCATCATTGCGATGGCGAGCAGGAGAGCAGTCAGCTTCTTCATGAAAAAACCTCCCTTAATATTCTGTGACAGCCTTGCTTTTCGTAGACTGTCTGTATCAAAAATGCGTGTTGACGCATCCTTGAAGCAGTTTTTTTGCGCGGATAAACACGCGGGCACTCTATGCCAGTATCACTAACGCAATCGCGCGAAAGGTTCAAGGGACGAAGTCCCTTGCAGGATGCAGGGGCAGCGTCCCTGCCGGAGTCCAGCGGCAGAGCCTCTGGCGTCTCCCTTCTTACCCCAATTCCTTCACCCGGTGGCAGGCGACAAAGTGCCCCTTCTCGACTTCGTTGAAGGGCGGCATCGACTGCGCGCAGGCTTCGGTGGCGTGGGGGCAGCGCGTGCGGAACGGACAGCCCGACGGCGCGTTCAGGGGGCTTGGAATGTCGCCGGAGAGGACAATGCGCTTGTTCGCGCGCGCCGCCTTCGGGTCAGGCAGCGGAACGGCGGACAAAAGCGACTTGGAGTACGGGTGCAGCGGGTGATTGTAGATTTCCTCCGCCGACGCCAGCTCCACCATCTTGCCCAGATACATCACGGCGATTCTGTCCGAAATATGCCGTACAACCAGCAGGTCATGCGCAATGAACAGGTATGTCAGCCCCAGCCGATCCTGCAAATCATCAAACATGTTGATGACCTGCGCCTGAATCGACACGTCCAGCGCCGACACCGGCTCGTCGCAGACGATGAATTCCGGATTCACCGCCAGCGCGCGGGCAATACCGATGCGCTGCCGCTGACCGCCGGAAAACTCGTGCGCGTAACGCGAGGCGTGTTCACTGTTCAGCCCGACATAGCCCAGCAGCTGCAAAATGCGCTCCTCCCGCTCCTTCTTGGAGGAATACAGGTGGTGCACATCCAGCGGTTCGCCCACGATGTCCGACACGGTCATGCGCGGGTTCAGCGAGGAGTACGGATCTTGGAACACCATCGTCGCCTTCGTGCGGAACTTCTGCAAATCCGCTTTCGTCTTGACGGGCTTGCCATCGTAAATGATTTCGCCCGCCGTCGGCTTGTACAATTGGAGGATGGTGCGCCCAACAGTCGTCTTGCCGCAGCCGGATTCGCCCACCAGACCGAGCGTTTCGCCCTTGTTGATGGTGAAGGACACATCATCGACCGCCTTCAGCGGCTTGGTGCGGAAGAAGCCCATGTTGATGTCAAAGTATTCTTTCAGTCCTTTGACTTCCAGCAGCGGCTGGTGCATCTGCGCTTCAGACACAGGGCACTCCTCCTTCCTCCGTGATGCTGCCGTCCTCCACGCCCTTCTTGACGTTCATCCAGCAGGTTGCCATATGGTCGTCATTGATGAGCATCCGAACCGGCTTCTCTTTCAGGCAAATCTTCATCGCCGCCTCGCAGCGGGGCGCGAACGGGCAGCCCTTGGGCATGTTCAGCAGGTCAATCGGCGTACCGGTAATCGGCTCCAGGCGCTGTCCGTTGTTCTCCGCCGTCGGGATGGAGCGCATCAAGCCCTTCGTGTACTCATGGCGCGGGTTGTAGAAGATTTCATCCGCCGTCCCCTGCTCGCAGATAGAACCGGCGTACATGACGATGACCTCGTCGCACATCTGGGCGACAACGCCCAAGTCGTGCGTAATCATGATAATCGCCATGCCCATCTTCTTCTGCAGGTCGCGCATCAAATCAAGAATCTGCGCCTGAATTGTCACGTCCAGTGCGGTCGTCGGCTCGTCGGCAATCAGGATGTCCGGCTCACACGCCAGCGCCATAGCAATCATTACGCGCTGCCGCATACCGCCCGACAGCTCGAACGGGTACTGCTTCATGCGCTTTTCCGGCTCGTTGACGTTGACCAGCTTCAGCATCTCCACCGCGCGTTCGCGCGCCTGATGGCGGTTGCGGTCGGTGTGCAGCAAAATCGCTTCCATCAGCTGCCGGCCGATGGTGTAGGTCGGGTTCAGGGACGTCATCGGGTCTTGGAAGATAATCGAGATGCGGTTGCCGCGCACGGAGCGCAGCAGCTTCTCGTCCGCGCCGACCAGCTCCTGCCCGTCGAATTTCACGCTGCCGCTGACGATTTTGCCCGTCGGCGCAAGAATCTGCATGACGGAATACGCCGTGACGCTCTTGCCCGAACCGCTTTCGCCCACGATGCCCAGCACCTTGCCGTGGTCAAGGCGGAACGAAACGCCATCCACCGCCTTGACTTCGCCCGCGTCGGTGAAGAAGGATGTATGCAGGTCATTGACTTCCAGCAATGCCATTTGGTCCAGCTCCTTTCATCACGCATTCAGCTTCGGGTCAAATGCGTCGCGCAGGCCGTCGCCGAACAGGTTCAGGCTCAGCACGATGAGGCAGATGACCACGGCGGGGATAATCAGGCGATAGGTGTAGGAATAGATGCCGTTGAGCGCGTCAGAAGCCAGTGAACCCAGCGAGGGCATCGGCGCATTAACGCCCAGCCCCAGGAAGGACAGGAAGCTTTCGGTGAAAATCGCGTTCGGAATTTGCAGTGCGGTCGAAATAATCACGACGCTGATGCAGTTCGGCAAAAGGTGCTTGCGGATAATCCACCGCGCCTTCGCGCCCGTCGCTTGCGCCGACAGCACATACTCCTGCTCGCGGAGGGACAGAATCTGACCGCGAATCAGGCGCGCCATGCCCACCCAATAGAGCAGACCAAAGACGATGAACATGCTGATGATGTTCGAGCCGATTTTCTCTAAGATGGTGCCTTCCACATGCAGCACCTGCCCCAGCACGACCGACAGCAGGATGATAACCAGCATATCTGGCAATGAGTAGATAATATCGACGATTCGCATGATGAACAAGTCCACCCTGCCGCCGAAATATCCCGCGACTGCGCCAATCATCATGCCAATCACCAGCACGATGATGCTGGCGAAGAAGCCGACGGCGAGGGAAATGCGCGTCCCGTAGACGACGCGGATGAAGTAGTCGCGTCCGTGCGCATCCGTGCCGAAGATGTGCGGGAAAACAGATTCCCCTTTGTCGATTTTCTTCAGTTCCGTCTTGCCGTACTGGAACGGCGCGAGGTTGTTGTAGCTGTTGTCCATCGGGCGACCCTTCGTCTGTCCCAGCATCTGGTCATACGAATACGGCCAGAACATCGGGATGATGATGGAGGACAGCGTAATCAGCACAATCAGAATCAGGCTGATGGTCGCGACCTTGTTCTTCAGCAGGCGCTTCACGCCATCGCGGAAAAAGGTCGAGGACGGCCGCATCCGGGAGATGACTTCCTTTTCCTCCGCCGTCGCGGGCATGAAGGAATCCACATCCAGATGCAGGCTAAAGGGCTTTTTCTTGTTCATCATCATGATGCAGAGGCCTCCTTATTCGTAATCAATGCGCGGATCAACCACCTTGTAGAGCAGGTCGCTGATCAGATTCATAATCACGATTAAAGAGGCGAGGAAAATGGTCGTCCCCATAATCATGGTGTAGTCGCGGTTGGTGATGCTGGATACGAACTGGCGGCCGATACCCGGCACGGCGAAAATCTGCTCGACGACCATCGAACCGGTGACGATGAACGCCAGCATCGGGCCGAAATAGGTGATAACCGGAATCAGCGAGTTCTTCAGCGCGTGACCGAAGATAATTTTCTTGCCCGAAACGCCCTTGGCGCGCGCGGTGCGGATATAATCCTGCCCCAGCACGTCGAGCATGGAGGAGCGCGTCAGGCGCGTGATGTAGCTCATCGGGTAGAGCGCAAGGGTGATAATCGGGAGGATCAAGCCTTCCGCCGTCGCGCCGTTCGCGGGTACCCAGCCTAACTTGACTGAGAACACTATCAGCAGGAATGACCCCATAATGAACGACGGCATGGACACGAACGCGGTCGTAATCACCATGATAATCTTATCCAGCACGGTGTTGCGCCGCAGCGCCGCCAGCGCGCCGAGGACGATGCCGGCAATCGCCGCGCTGAACGCCGCAATCAGACCAAGCTTCGCGGAGGTCTTCATGCCATCCAGAATAATGTCAATGACCTGACGGCCGCGCTGCTTCAGGCTCGGCCCGAAGTCCAGCTTCGTCACCACGTCGCGCAGATACGTCACATACTGTTCACCCAGCGGCTTGTCCAGCCCGTACTTGGCCTCCAGCGCCGCCTGCGCTTCCGCGGAAATTGCCTTTTCACTTGCGAACGGTCCACCCGGAATCGAGTGCATCACGAAGAACGTCACCGTGATGACAATCCAGATGGTCAGCAGCGCCAGCAGCACGCGCTTGAGGATATAAAACAGCATCTTGGAATTCATCCGCTCCACCTTCCCGGCAGGGGCGCTGCCGCGTCTGCCTGCGTTTCTTGTTCATCGACACGCCAAACCAGCCGGCTTCACCGTGTCGATGCTTTATTATGCAACACTGTATGGAGAAAATCAAGTGTTTTGTTGCACAAACTGTGTTTTTTTTATGTTTTTCTCGTGTATTTTGAATATTTTCGTCCAAGTTGTTGCATTTATCAAGTTTTTCTGCAAGTCCCTGTTCATTTTTGCGCACAAAAAATGCAGGACGCTCATTCGTCCTGCATCATGGTAACGAAGTGAATTACTCCGCTGCCGCCAAGCTGCCGAAGATCTCCAGCGGCATGTTTTCCAGCGCGTCGCCCACTTCCTTGCTGGCGACCTGGAACGTCACAGCGAGAACCGTCTCGTCATCAAGGAAGGTGTACAGCGCCAGCACGGTGTCGCCGGGGGTGTACATCAGGCAATAGTTTTCGTTGACATACAGCTCAGCGAGCATTTCTTCCGTCGCACCCGCGTCCTGAATGCCTTGCAGCAGCGTTTCAAAGCTCATCGCGGACAGCTGCGCCGTAATGCTGACCGTCTGGTCGGCGTTGACGGCGAAGAGCAGGATGTTCTCGGCGTTTTCCGTGCCTGCGGGGACTTCCTGAACCGCCCAGTCCGCCGGAATCTGCATCGTCAGACCCGTTTCACCCAGCGTAACCGTCTGCGCCTCGAAGCTGACATTCATTTCAACTGCCGGCACTTCCGCTTCTTCCTCCGCGAACGCAAAGGCAGTGCAGCACATCATGAGCGCCATCAGGAGAGCAAGGAGTTTCTTCATATTTGTTTCCGTCCTTTCATTTCCAGCATGATTCGGCTGATTTTTTTCCATATTGAACAGCCACATCTGGTAACATTTATGATACCAAATGGAAGCCGCTTTTGCAATACGCTTTCGCGCAGAAAAACGGTTGATTCGCGCGGATTTGGGATTTCAGAATGAAGCAGCTTCCATTTTCATTCGGAAAATGCGAGTGAAGTAACTTTTATTTACTTTTCAATTCTCACCAAATCAAACAGTTGATTCTTTCCGTAAAAGCGGACTTTGCTTCCCTCCCCCTTCACAAAAAACGGGGCACCGCGAGAGCTTTCGCCCCCGCAGCACCCCGCCATCCGCGGATGCGCAATTCCGCATTGTCCCTTACTTCTTCGTCCAGTCCTGCTTTTCGCCGATGCCGTAGTTTGCCGGCAGCACGTCGTCATCAACCAGCACGAAGCCCAAATCCGCCGTGTAGGTCGTACTGGCGGAGGTCACCTGAACCGGGTTCGATTCGCCGTTTTCGCCCAGAATCGACGCAATCAGCGGAATATCCGTGCGCATACGCGTCGGCACAACTTCCGCCGGGTAGATGGGCTTGAGCGTGTACACGCCGGGATACAGGTTCTCAAAGGTGTAGTAACCGTACGCGTCGGTTGTCGTTTCCGCGACGAGCTGGTCGTTTCGCCACAGCTCGATGCGCATGTCGCCCAGACCGAGTTCGCCCGCGTCCTGCAGGCCGTTGCCGTTCAGATCAAGCCAGCAGAAGTCGCCCAGCGTGCCCGGCTGCACCGCGCCGATGTTCTGCTCCAGCTGATGCTGGCTCATGCGCAGGGCAATCAGGTCGCTCTCTCCCTCGCGGGCGGTGTAGGTCGTCATCACGCTGATGTTCTGCCCGTCCTTGAGGCGCGTGTCGTCCTTTTCTACGACGACGTAGCCGTTCGGGAGCGTCACACGCAGACGGTAGTTGCCCGGCATCAAGCCGTCAAAGCGGTAGATGCCGTCCTCGCCCGTCGTCGCGTTTTGCAGTTCGCTGCCCCTTTCGTCCAGCAGGACAACCTCCGCGCCGGACAGGGGCGCAATCTCGCCCGCGTTGTCGCACCAGACCATGCCGCCAATGCTTGTGTCAATCTTCAAGCCCAGCATCGGAGCAGTGTAGTTGTTGTTTTCGCTAATTTCAATCTCGGTCATGACGAGCTGACTGCCCTCGGTGGTGAAGGTGCTGTCGCCCAGACGCGCCGCCTGCGTACCTTCCTTGAGGTCGTAGGCAAGGCTGTACACGCCGGGGGCAATGCCGTCGATGGCGAACCGCCCATCTGCATCGGTCTGCACCTGCGCAAACACCGCGCCGGTTTCATCCAGCAGGGTCAGCGTCTCGTTTTCCGGGGTGATTTCGCCCGCGTCCATGCGGCCGTTGTCATTCTCATCCACCCAAACCTGACCGGACATCTTCGACGGAATCACGCCGCCAAGCGCCTGATTCAGCCATTCCTCGCCCAGCCCGATTTCGATCTTCACCTGCTGCTCGTTCAACCCGTGCATCAGCGGCAGGGTCACATTGCCGTCCAGCTTGGAGAGCACCATGCCCTCCGGGAAGCGCAGGGTCAGCGTGTAAGTGTCCGGCCGCAGCCCGGTGAAGCTGTACGCGCCCGTCGCATCGGTGAGGACGGTCTGCTCCGTCAAGTCCTCGCGGGAGGGGGTCAGAATCAGCGTCACGCCGGCAAGCGCCGCTTCGTCTGCATCCTGCGCGCCGTTGCCGTTGTGATCGGCAAACACCATGCCTTCAATGTCGCCCAAAGCCAGTGCGCCGCACAGGGGCGCTGTGACTTCCTCGCCCACGCCGATGGTAAAGGAATCCGTCGTGCCGTCGGAATCCGGCGCGATGGTGTTGCCGCCGTCCGCCAGGGGAGCAAACACGCCGTCGCCCGGCAGCTCATAGCGCAGGCGGTACGTTCCGGGCAGCACCGCGTCAAACAGGAAACTGCCATCCGCGCCGATGGTGCGGGTTGCCACGTCACCGGTTTCGTCCATCAGGTGGACCACCGCGCCGAGCAAGCCGCCTTCATCCGCGTCGCGCAGGCCATTGTCGTTCTTGTCGGCAAACACCACGCCGGACACATGTCCGGGGGTAATCATGCCGATATCAAGACCCGTCAAATCCGCGCCCATTGTCAGCGCCACCGGTTCGCTTTCGCCCGCGCCGCCGGAGAGGTTGCGGAGGATATTGCCGTCGCCCGTGCGTGTGAACGCCAAGCCGCTGTTCGCGGTCGCGCTCACGGTGTACTGCCCCGGCGCAAGGTCATCGAAGGTATACACGCCGCTGCGGTTCGTTTTCGCCGTGCGGGTATTGCCGTTTTCATCCGTCAGGGTGACGGTGAAGTTGTTGACCATCTTTTCCGCGTCCATCCGGCTGCCGGAGAAGTCGTCATCCAGATACACCGTGCCGGAGATGCTGCCGTAGGTAATCGCGCCGATGGCCATCGTCATCTCGCTGTCGTTCTCCAGCACCACATCGGAAATCGTGTGCTCGCGACGGTCAGTGCCGGGAGCGAACATGTTGCCGTACTCGCCATCGCCCGCGATGGTGTACACATAGCCCTGCGGAATCGTCGCTTTGACGCGGAACGTGCTGCCGCGGATGTTGGCGAAGGTGAAGCGCCCGTTCTCGTCGGAGACGGTGTTCAGCAGCTCCTTGCCGATGGCCTGACGATACAGGACGACCTTCACGCCTTCCAGCGTCTTTTCGCCCTCGTCGTACACGCCGTTGTTGTTTTCATCCAGGAAGCAGATGCCGTTGATGTTAGAGCCCTTCATCACGCCAAGGAGGACTTCCTCCAAGTCACCGCGTTCAAGAATCACCTGATCCGTTTCAGAGCGCTTAAATTCGCTGGTGATGATGGAGCGGCGATTACCGCCCGTCTGGCTATATCGCGCAAAGACCAAGCCGTCCGGCAGGCTGTATTCGACATTGTATGTGCCGTAGCGCATTTGACCGATGTAGAATTTGCCGTCCTCGCCGCTCTCGGTTTCGTACACCAAGCCGTTTTTCACGCCGACGGCGCGGATTTTGATGCCCGCTTGACCGGGTTCACCGTCCTGATACACGCCGTCGTCGTTTTCATCCAGCCATACAAGACCCTGCAGCGCCGCCATCGTCATCACGCCGACGCCCACGTCGGTCACAGAACCGGCTTCGAGGGTCAGCGGCACGCTGCTTTGCACTTGTTCGGTCGTTTCATCCATGATGGACATGTTTGCGCTGACATTTTTGCCGTGCGCACCATGGCCGAAGCCCGCGGGCAGCTCGCTGCGCAGGACGTACGTCCCCGCCGGCACAGCCAGCGACACTTCGCCGTTCTTGTCCGTTTCGCCGGATGCCACAACAACCTCCACGCCGTTGACTTCGGTGATGAGGCTCATCGTCGCGCCGGACACGCCTTCCTCGTACTTCCCGCGTGAACCGTTGTTATCGTTGTCGCGGAAGGCGTGGATGGTCAGCGCCGCCGGATTCGCCGCCTTCGCGGTCACAGTCGCGGGTTCGTCGCTAATGACGAGCGCGCCGTTGGCAAGGGTCACGCCCGCATCATAGCGGACGACGTACGTCCCGTATTCGAGGAACTCCGCCTGCCAAGCGCCGTTTTCATCCGTCACCGCTTCCGCCGCGACTTCGCCCGCCTGATTGACCAGCTGCACCTGCACACCGCTCATCGGCTGACCGTCCAGCCCCAGCACCACGCCGGAAGCGTCGCCGGTGGCATGGTTCGCCAGCGCCGGCAGCACAACGGTTTCGCCCGCGCCGATTTCCACCAGAATGCTCGCCGTCACGCCCGTATCGGTCGTGCTGAGCGTCCAGCCCTCGGTGTCATACAGGCCGCGCGGCAGGGCTGCCGTAATCTGGTAGGTATCAGGATACAGGTTGTTCAGCGCAAACGCGCCGCTGACCGTCATCTGTTCACTCATCCGCTGGCCGGAAATCGTCACTTCCGCCGGAGCAGACAGATCGTCGATGCTGCCGGTCATGCCGCCGCTGAGCGTCAGATCCAGTTCATAGCGGCTGGTCTGCATCGCCTGAATGTTCACCAGCCACTGTGCCTGACCCTTCTGCAGGTTCGGCCAGCCGTTCACGCCCGTCAGCAGCGTGCCTTCCGGCAGCGTCACCGTGACGGCGTATGTCCCGTGGAAGAGGTCGGCTTCCTGCACCGTCTCGCCATCGGTCAGGTAACCCGTGCGGGTCGTTTTGCCGTCCTCGCTGACAATCTGGTACGCCACTGCCGCGTTCACGCCGCGCATGAGCATCGTCAGCGTGCCGTCCACGGGTTCAGGGGTGGGGGTCGGCGTAGGCGTAGGCGTCGGGCTCGGCGTGGGCGTCGGGCTCGGGGTCGGGGTAGCCGTCGGGGTTGGTGTCGGCGCTTCCGTGGGTTCCTCCGTCGGATTCTCGGTCGGATTTTCGGTCGGCGCTTCCGTCGGCGCTAAGGTCGGGGTAGCCGTCGGCGTCGGCGTAGGCGTTGCCGTTGGCGTAGGCGTTGCCGTCGGGGTCGGTGTAGGTGTCGGGGTGGGCGTCGGCGTAGGCGTAGGTTCAGGCGTGGCGGTCGGCGCCATCGTCGGCGGCACATAGTAATAGGAAGCGTTCACCTTCGTCACGGAATCCGCACCCGTGTAGCGCTCAATGTTGATAATCTTGTCGCGCCAGCTTTCAATGGCCAGCGAAGCCTTCGTCATTCGCAGGGTATACAGCCCCGTATGAATCGCCGCCGGCAGGGCATAGTCGCCCCGGCTGTCGGTGTCGAAGGAGAGAATCGTCTCGCCGCGCTCGTTAATCAGGTCAAAAGAGGAGCTGCTCTCCGTGTGCACGGTGAACAGACCCGTGTCCGTCAGCACAGCAATGACCGCTTTGTTCAGCCGTCCATCGACAATTGACACGGTGTAGCTCGCCGCCATAATGGCGTCCTCCGGCATTGTTTCCGCCACCGGGACAAGCTGCACATTGCCCGTGCCAGGGACGGAAATCGGGTCGCTGCCGAAGTCGGTCAGGCGAATCGTGCCGACCGCCGCCCCGTTCTGCATGACAGTAAAATCGCCCGTGAATTTCCGGGATTCATACGTTCCCGCGCTTGTGGCATACATGCCCAGAAAATCCACTTGCAGCATCGTCAGCTCCGATGCCGCAGCCGCGGGAAGCAGCATCAGCAGCATTCCCAGCGTGAGCAGGAGTGACAGAAATCGCTTGCCAAGCATCCTCATCTTGCCTGTTCCTCCATCTGAATCATCCGCAAGCCGTGCGGAGTAAAGTCACAGAATAATCCATGTACTATGGTAAAGCAATCCGCCCGACTTGTCAACCATTCCGCGCATATTTTTACAATTGGATTGCTTTTCTGGTCGAAAATCAGCATGTTCCGGCAATGAAAAAGAAGGCTGACTTTTTCAGTCAGCCTCCCATGCGGATACTATTCCCAAATGAGAATGCGCCGAGATGCACCGCAAATGATTCGTTCTGGCTAACGCAAACGCCAGCATGGGAAGGGCGCAAGCAGATGGCACAGGCGAATGCAGGAAATCGTATCAGTTGCTGCCGCCCATCAGCAGGGTCAGCATACTCTCCGGCAGACTCATCAGCAGGGTCATGGGCAGGTTCTGCAGGTTGTTCATCACCTTGACGAACCACGTCTGGAACTCACTGTCCGTCATCGCGCCCAAATCCTGCGCCTTGCTCACGTCCAGCGCGTCCTTCGCGTCGCAGGTGCGGGTTTCCGCCGTGATGGTCACAACGTCCAGACCCATGAAGCGCACCAGCACATCCACCTTGCGGACGCCCTGTTCGCCGTCCATCGTCGTAGCGGTCGTCACCACAACGCCGAAGCCCTGCTCGACACCGTCCACCGTTTCCTTGATTTCCACATCAACAACGCTGCTGTCCGTGCCGACGCCCTTGCCGCTGACGTTGATTTCAACGGAGTCTTCACCAGCATAGGCGGTCAGGTTCGCCGTGAAGTTCTCCAAGTCGCCTGCGAAGGTCAGCGTCGCCGCGGTATCTTCCGCGCTCTTGATGGTCACAAGCCACGTCGCCACGCCGTCCGCCGTGTTGCGGGTCGCAGTGAAGGACATCGGCAAGGGTTCTTCGCCGCCGTTGTTGATCTTCACCGAAGCCGTCATGCGAACCAGCTCGCCTGCTTCAGTCATCCAGTATTCGTAAACGATGTCATCCGCGTAGAGATCTGCTTCATCAAGTTCTTTCAGCAGGTCGTCCCAGCTCGTGTCAGCAGCGGAAAAAAGCGCATCCATGTAGGCGCCGATGCTCGGAACGCTGTGGATCATTTCCAGCAGGGCTTTCGTCATCTCGGCAAGCTTTTCCGGCGGAACGGTGACTTTGACGTAGTTCTTCGCCGCGTCGCAGTCGCCGGGCTGCTCGGTCACTTCTGCCATTTCTGCACCGGACAGTATTTCGTTCATCATGGTCATGAACGCCGTGGTGTCCGCCTGCGTCAGTTCTTCCATGAGCTGCTCTTCCGTCATGCTGCTCAGATTCGCCGATGCTTCCATCAGGGCAGTGTATTCCGCATTGCCGCTCAGCTGTTCCTTCGATTCTTCAATCGCCTTGTCGATCTCCTCGTCGCTCTGACCGGACATCTTCATCGTCGCGCGGAGGGCTTTTTCCTTGATGGCTTCCACGTCCTTGCTGTTCACAGCAATCACGCCGCCCAGCAGCGCGCTGGACACATACATCAGCTGGTTTTCTTCCGCAGCAGTCGTCAGCGATGCCATACCCAGCACGCTCTTGCCGCTCAGGTTGAGGTCAAAGCCAGCTTCGTCGCCCTGCTGATAGCCGGTCAGGGACAGCGCCGCCAGCAGGTCGTTGATGGCAGCCATCGCGGTGTCATCCCCGCCCAGCGCCGCCACGAGGTCAGCGTTCAGGTCGTGGATAGTGATGGTGGTTTCCTGACGCGCGGCATTGTCCCACACGCTGTTTTCCGCCATCGAGGTCAGGGGCATCGCCAGCATCATGATGCTGAGCAGTACCGCAAGCAATTTCTTCATGGGGTTTTCCTCCTTGTTGTTTGGTTTCCCTTTTTCTTTATAGCGAACACTGCGGGGCAGTGATGCTTTCGGTTGATGTTAGTCGGCGTTATCCAAAATGATGGTGCTGCTCGGCAGCGTCGTCGTACCGTCCATGAGCTGCCGCACGCTGTTCGGCAGATTCATCAGGATGCGCGGCAGAATCTGCGAAATGCTCGTCGCCAAGGTCAGCATGTAGGCGTTGAAGCGCGCACTGCTGATTTCGCCCAAGTCCAGCACGTCGCCGTCGGACAGCAGGGGGCGCGGTTTGCACGAAAAGGTCGTCGTGTAGATGGTCAAGCCGACTTCACCGCCAGACAAGAGCCGAATTCTCGACTCCCGATATACACTGCTGCTCGAACCAGACGTAAACACGCCGAATTGTATGCCGCTGTCCGTCCCGTTCGCTTCGGAGGTCGTGCGCACTTCTACATCGACCCTCCCGCCCCTGCGGTTCGGCTCAACCGTCAGCGAAATCGTCGTCTGCGTCTGGTCATCCGGCATAAGCACCAGTTCGGCATTCTTTTCACCGATGGTGAGGCGTCCCGTCGTGCTGTTCTCCTCCTTTTCCAGCGTCCAGTCGTACTGCAAGCCGTCCGCCAGCGTGTTCCGGTTCAGCGTGAACGTGACGGGCTTCAGGATTCCCTCGGTCGGCTCCACCTCGGACATTCTTTCCGCCCAGTCCGGGAGCGCGGAATAGTTCACAATCAGCTTGACAAGCTGCCCTTGCGCATCCGTGTACAGCGTCACCTGCGCGTCGCTGTACAGCATCGTCTGCTGACGCACCTGCGCCGCCCAGTCGATTTCCTGCGGCACATACTCTTCCGTCGTCGTCTGCGACATGAACTGCATCAGATTGTCATAATCCGCCGCCAAATCCGCGAAGTTCTGGACGACAGGCACTTGCATCGCCGTTTCCAGCAGAATCGCCAGCCGATTGACCAGCTGTTCGTTCGTCAGCGTGAACGTACACACCTGTATCACCGGGTCACAGCCTTCGAGCTGCTCCGTCACAGGGTCAATCGTCATGGACGGCTGATATTCCGCCAAGCGGCGCTGCATCTCCGTAAAGTCAATCGCCGCAAGGCTATTCAGCACTTCTTCCGCCTGCACGTTTTCCGTGAAGAGGGGATTTTTGAGTACCTTCGCCGTCATTGCGCCCATCTGTCCCACCTGCGCAATCTGCTCCGCGTAGTACCCAGAGGATACCGTCTCGTTGATGACTTCCGCCGTAAGACCGCGCTGGCTGAGCTGCTGGCGGTACACCAGCTCCCCGAAATGCTGCATGTCCTCGTCGAGGTTCAGATACAGCGTCTCGCCCAGCAGGTCACTGCTGACATAGACATCCGCGCCGCTGAACTGCACGGCATAATCGACAATAGGCTGGTCGTTCAGCGTCACCTCATAGGCGGCTGACGTTGTCCCCTGCTGATAGACTATCACCCGCAGGGCATCCAGAAAGTCATTTACGGCTTTTTCCTCCGCTTCGTCGATGTCCGCCCCCAGCACCTTCGCATTGAAGTCTTTCAGGAAAATGACTGTCCTTGTCGCGCCGGGCGCACTTTCCTCCGCAAAACCACACATCGGCACCAGCATCGCCAGCGTCAGCAGAATCGCAAGCAGCTTCTTCATTCGTCAGCCTCCTTGACATTCGTTTGTGCGCTTTTCAGCATTCCATTACCATTATATCAAAAAAAACACCTGTTGCAAGCGAATATGCGCAAGTTTTACAATTCCGTGCCCCAAAGATGCAAATTTGCGCCTGAAAGCGCAGCTTCGCGGAAAAATGCTTGATGCCGTCATGCAAAATTTCTGTGAATGGCGCAAAAGCCCGCTTTCCCCTCTTGTGAAGCGCGAAAAAATATGCTACAATAGATAGAGTATTCCGGATTACTGAAAGGAGCTAATTCGCATGGAATTTCTGACCAAGCTTTTGGGCATCGCCACCGCCGTTGCGGAAACCACCACCACCACCGGTGCTGCCGACCCTGCCGCCGTCACCGCGGATTCGGCCGCTGGCGGCATTGTCGGTATTCTCTTCAGCCTTCTGCCGCTGCTGCTGGTTTTCGTCCTGATGTACTTCATGATGATTCGCCCGGAGAAGAAGCGCCGCAAGAAGGAGCAGGACATGCTCGCGTCCCTGAAGAAGGGCGACCGCGTGTGCACCATCGGCGGCATCTACGCCACCATCGAGAGCATCAAGGACGACACCATCACCCTGAGCGTCGGCAAGGGCGACCAGACGATGGTTGTTGCGCGCTGGGCGATTCGCTCGGTGGAAGATGTGACCATCGAGAACGAGACCGAATCCTTGAACTAATCGCAAAATTCCCGGCTTCGTGCCGGGTTTTTTTGTGCCCGATTTTCCCGCCGCGCATATGCTGGGAGTGAACAGCTCACACGATGGGAGGAATCGCCATGAATCAGCGTCCGAATTGCTGCCGTCCCATGCCGCCGCAAGCGCCTTGCCCGTCCAGACCACCTTGCCCGTCTTGTCCACCGACGCAGAAGGGCGTTTTATTGCCGCGAATCCTCGCCAGCGGGCGGGAGTGGCAGCGCCGCGCGTGTGTGGCGCTGTACGTCGGCGGTTTGCCGGAGGATGCGAACGGGCGATTGCAGCTCGTCGGCGTTACGGCGTGCGGTGACGCGGATTGGGAGATTGCGCCGTACCAAGAACCGCGCCCGTGCGGCTGCCGCGGATGCCGACCGTCTCGACCCGCGCCGTGCCTTCTGCGGGTGAATATTCCGATTGTTTGCCAAGTGCAGGCGGAGTGCGGGCAGGTTTTGCGCGGCGAAAGTGTGCTGACAACGGATGTTGCGCTGCCGATTCGCTGTGTGCAGGCGGAATGCTGGCGCAACCAGATGATGGTGCTGCCGTGTGTTCGGCTGATTGACGGCGGCGCGCCTGTGTGTGCGGATGACTGCCGTCCCCCTGTGTTTGATTGCACGATTGAGCTGCTCGTCGAAGCCTACATGACACGATGGGAAGCGTGCGGCACCCCTGCGCCGACTTGTCCGGATTTGCCGCTATTCCCCCCGCCGCCGTTCGGGTGACAAGGGCGTTGGAAGACCCAAGGGGCTTTGCCCCTTGCCCCCAGCAGGGACGCTGTCCCTGCACCCTGCAAGGGAGAATGAAACGGGACGAAGTCCCCTCCCTTGACCCTTTCGCGCGATTCAGTTGGTGACAACTGCACACTATGCCCGCGTGTTTATCCACCTTGCGCCGCAAATTCCGTTCCCCAAACGCCGCTTTTCCCACATTGCAGCAGGTAATGGCGAAGGCGTCCAGAGGGCGACCGCAGACTTCGTCTGTTTCCATTGCCCTCTGGAACCCACGGAAAAGACCGATATAATAGGAAAAGGCAGCCGCATCCCCTGCGCCCAATCGTTCGCGCGGGGGATTCTCTTTTTCCCCCAACGACAAAAAAATGCCCTTGACTCTCGCGAATCAAGGGCTAATAGGAATCCGGCAGCGACTTATCCTCCCGGGCCGTGTCCAGCCAAGTACTTTCAGCACTGGAGAGCTTAACT
>JABLTK010066742.1_pt1 | contig 32086 bp, 30 predicted proteins | sample 7160131 | NCBI WGS metagenome assembly JABLTK01 (sample SAMN14651221, study PRJNA627086) | human gut metagenome | isolation source: feces | host: Homo sapiens
AGTATTGATGGAGACTTTTTTTGCACAATATATTTTAAAGAATATCCTACAATAAATGAATTAATATTTAAAAATAATGAAATAAAAAACGAACCTCTTACAACACCTGGTAGTGAGGTAGCAACAACGGATGAGGGATTAATAAAAGGTGGAATAGATGATTATAATTCAAATATGTATTATTTTAGAGGAAAAGTAGAAAACAACTATATAAAACTAGGCGAAGACTTATGGAGAATAGTAAAGATTAATGGAGACGGAAGTGTTAAGATTATTTTAAATAATTTAATTTTAGATGAAAATGGTGAAGCTGTTTTAACCCAATACAATAGCGAAAGTTATGGTGCAACTATAAGTGAAGTGTTAAATTTACTTAATTTCGAGAGTTCTAGATTGCTTGTCGAGTTAAAAAAATATTATAATGAAAAATTACTTGATTATGATGAAGTAATAGAAAACACAAAGTTTTGTGCAGACTTATCTTATCAAATGTCTGGATCATCTTATTGGTTTAAAACATACAATAGACTCCATAACCTAAGTTCTCCGATCTCAAAATGCAGTTCCTCTTCGTATATTTATGAAGGAAAAATCGGTTCACTTACATTAGATGAGGCTGTTTATGCAGGTGTTGCTAGTTATATTACTAACAGCAATAAAATCTTAAATAAAAGTTTTTATTTGCATATTAATAATTATAAATCTCGATATTTTCATACTATTTCACCAAGCATTTATTACGGTGGAGATAAATTTGTAGCTAATCTAGTTTATAATTTTTCTGGTGGTTTAGTTGGAAGTGATTTAGAAAATAACATTGGTATAAGACCAGTAATTTCAATTAAAGGGGATACAAAAGCAATGGGAAATGGAACTATAAATGACCCATATGTTTTAGTGTTTTAATTTTATATACTTTTTTTATATTTTTTTGTATACTTATATTAGGAGTAAAAAATGTTGGAATACGAAAATGAACTTTATAAAAAAAATATATTTTTAATTGCTGGAATAGATGAGGTTGGAAGAGGTCCACTTTACGGACCAGTAGTCGCTGCATGTGTGGTAATGCCTGCACATTTTTATCTTAAAGATATAAAAGATTCTAAAAAATTAAGTGAAAAAAAACGTGAAGAATTATTTGATATTATAAAAGAAAAAGCATTAGGTATTGGAATAGGAATTGTTAGTGCTAAAGTAATAGATGAAATTAATATTTATGAAGCTACAAAAAAAGCAATGTATGAAGCTGTAGAAGAGTGTTTAAAGAAAACTAAAATTGAACATATTTTAATTGATGCGATGAACTTGGAAAAATTAAATATACCTTATACTTCAATTATTAAAGGAGATAGTAAGAGTGAGGCTATTGCTTGTGCAAGTATAATTGCAAAAGTTACAAGAGATAGAATGATGAGGGAAGATGCAAAAAAATATCCAGAATATAAGTTTGAGAAAAATAAAGGATATGGTACAAAAGAACATATGGAAGCACTAGAAAAATATGGAGCCTTAAGTGAACATAGAAAAACATATAGACCAGTTAGTGAAGTTTTAAACAAGAAATAAATTCTTTGTTTTTTTTATTTGACATTGTATAATTGTTATGGAGGAAGTCTTATGAAATATAGATGTAAAATTTGTGGATATATACATGAGGGAGAAATGCCTGAAGATTTTACTTGTCCAATTTGTTCTGCTCCTAAAAGTATGTTTGAAAAAGTAGAAGAAGAAAACAAAGAAACAAACTTTGAAAGTAATGAGGAATTTGTAAATGATATTAATAAAATGGCTATAGAAAAACAAATGATAATAAATGCTATGGGAACAGATATAAATACTACTAGTTGGAAAGATATATTAATTCTTGGTTCTGCATTAAATCCAATGCCACTTTTAGAAAGTGAAGATGTTTCGTTAAAAACAATTATTGGAAAAAGAGCTAAAAGACCACTTGTTGCTGATATGCCAATTTTTATTTCTCATATGTCTTTTGGTGCACTATCAAAAGAAGCTAAAACTGCTTTAGCAATTGGAAGTAAAAACGCTAAAACAGTTATGAGCAGTGGAGAAGGTGGAGTTTTAAAAGAAGAACTTGAAAACTCTTATAAATATATTTATGAATATGTACCTAACAAATATAGTTTAAGCGATGAACTTTTAGAAAAAGTAGATGCAGTAGAAATAAAAATAAGTCAAGGGACAAAACCTGGGATGGGTGGTCATTTACCTGGTTTAAAAGTAACAGAAGAAGTAGCAAAAGTAAGAGGTAAAAAACAAGGTGAAGATATAATTAGCCCTTCAAGATTTAGTGAAATTAATTCTAAAGAGGACTTAAAAAATCTTGTAGAGCATTTACGTAAAAAAAGTTTAGGAGCACCAATTGGAATAAAACTAGCAGCTGGTCATATAGAAGAAGATTTAGAATATTGTTTATCTGCAGGTGTAGATTTCATTAGTATTGATGGACGTGGTGGAGCGACTGCTGCCTCACCTAAAGTAGTTAAAAATAGTACAAGCGTACCTACTATTTATGCACTTTATAGAGCAAGAAAATATTTAGATAGTAAAAATAGTGATGTAAGTTTAATAATAACTGGAGGGCTTAGAGATTCTTCTGATTTTGCTAAAGCACTTGCTTTAGGAGCAGATGCTGTTTCTATTGCTACATCTGCTTTAGTAGCAATTGGATGTAAACAATACAAAGTTTGTCATATGGGAACTTGTCCTATGGGAATTGCAACACAAGACGAAACACTTAGGAGAAATTTCGATATAGAAGAATCATCAAAAAGGTTAACTAACTATTTGGAAGTAGTAAAAGAGGAGTTAAAAACTTTTGGACGTATTACTTCTCATAAAGATATTCATGAATTAAATGTTAATGATTTAGTTACAACAAATAGTGAAATAAGCAATAATACAAATATAAAGCATGTTTAACATGTTTTTTTAAAACTTTAGTACAAAGTATTAAATACTACTTGACAATACAAAGTAGTTGTAATATTATTAATGTGGGTGATGCAAATGGAAAAAAGTTTAGAAATAAAACAAGTTAGTAAAAAACTTGGAAAAAAATATGCTGTAAAAAACCTTAGTTTATATATAAATCAAGGTGAAATATTTGGTTTTGTTGGACCAAATGGAGCTGGTAAAACAACTCTTATTAAAACAATGCTTGGCTTATATAAACCAACAAGTGGTGAAATATTTATAAACGGCTATAATATTAAGACAGATTTTGAAGAAGCTATGGCTTCTGTTGGTGCTATTATTGAAAACCCAGAAATGTATTCATATTTAAGTGGTAAAGATAATTTAAAAATTTATGCTAAAATGGGAAAAAATGTAAATGAAGATGAAATCGATAAAGTAGTAAAGTTAGTTAAGCTTGAAAATAGAATTAATGATAAAGTAAAAACCTATTCACTTGGTATGAGGCAAAGACTTGGGATTGCACAAGCTCTTTTATCTAAACCAAAACTACTTGTTTTAGATGAACCAACTAATGGACTTGATCCAATTGGAATAAAGGAATTAAGAGAGCTTTTAAAAACATTAAGTAAAAAGTTGGGAATGAGCGTATTTATTTCATCTCATATATTAAGTGAAATAGAAGCTATGTGTGATAAGATAGGTATAATTGATAATGGAGTGTTACTTGAAGTAAAGGATTTAAAAAATAAAAGTAATGTTTCTATAGTTTCTATAGAAGTAAATGATAATGATAAAGCAATTAAAATTTTAAAAGAATATGAACCAGTAATAAAAAATCAAAAGATTTTTTTACAAGTTAAAAAAGAACTTATTCCTAATATTAATAAAAAGTTAGTTGAAAATAATTTATTAGTTTATGAAATTAGTGCTAAACATAAATCTTTAGAAGATGAATTTATTGAAAAAACAAGTGGAACGAAAGGTCAAATAAGGTGATAAAATGAAATTTTTAAGATTAACTTACAATGAAATATATAAACAAATAAAGAAGAAAAGTTTTATCATAACATTATTATTAATAATTCTTTTTGCAATTTCCTTTCCTATAATTAATAAACTAACAGGTAGTGAAGAAACACATAATTATGACAATTATGAAATAGATTATTTAAAACAAAGTAATATTAATTCTAATAACGAAGAAGAAAAAGAAATGTATAAAGAGTTTGTTAATATAAGAATAGATGGACTTAATATAAGACACGAAAAAGATATAACGGAGTCTAACTATAGATATGCACTTGTAGAAGAAGCAATAAACAAAAAAGAACAGATAAAAGTAATAGAATATTTACAAGATGAGAAAACATTTAATGAAATTGAAAATTGTATTAATAAAATAGATGCATTTGTTTTAGATATAAGTATACTAAAAGGTTTAAATAATAAAGAATTAGAAGAATTAAAAAGTAAATTAGAATCAGAAGTGAAAAAAATAGATGAAGTTGTTTTAAATGATGAATATATGTATTTTATAAATTCAAAAATAGAAGAGAATAAGAGTTTGTTAAAACAAAATAAAGAGGAACAAAAAACAGTAGTTAATGATACAAAACTTAAAAATTTAAAAGAAGAAGAAAATAAATTAAATGATATTTTAGAAGTATATACATATTTGAAAGAAGAAAATGTAAATAAATCTACAAGTTTAAGAGCTGAGAAGTCAGAAGAATTACTAGAAAAAATAGAAGCATATTATACACCTAAGTTAACAAAACAAGATTTAGCTAGTCAAAGTAAAATGGATTATGAAGAATATGAAAAATCTTATGAAAAGAATAAAACATATTTAAAAGAAGAAATAAACAAAATATGGTATATGATAAAACAAAATAAAGATTATGAAAAACCTGGAGTTAAAACAAGTTTAGATTCTTCGTTATCTATAATTCAACTTTTAGGAATATTAGTAATTATAATTACTGGTGGTATAATGTCTAGTGAATTTTCTAAAGGTACAATAAGATTACTAGTAATTAGACCAAATAAAAGATGGAAAATATTATTATCAAAATTCTTAGCTTTCTTGTTAATAACAATGTTATGTGCAATTTTAACTACAATAATATGTATTGTTGCTAATGGAGTTGTATATGGTTTTAGTGATTATTTAACTGGTAGTTTAGTAGTAAATAATAATACAGTGATTGAAGTGAGTTATTTACTTCAAGTGTTTAAGGAATCTCTAATTTTAATTATTCCAATAATATTTGTAGGAATTCTTACATTTATGTTATCAGTAATAACTAATAGTACAGCTTTCAGCGTTGGTCTTGGAATGGCAGTAATGTTTGCTTATACAATACCGCTTCAAATAATGGTTATGTTAAATATACCTTTAGTAGATTTTACTTTCTTACCTTATTTAAATTATAATATATTTTTAAACGGAACAGACTTATATGAGTATAGTGTTAATATAGGATATAATTTAAGTATGATTAAAGGAAACCTTATTTTACTAATTTGGTCAATAGTATTTTATTTTATTGCAAGTTTAGTATTTATTAAAAGAGATATAAAAAATTAAATATCTCTTTTTTTGTAAATCCTATGTAAATTGTGAAAAGTAAAAAAATATTATATACTTGTTACAAGAGAGTACTAGACAAGATAGGTGTTAATATGAAAATGGATAGATTAATTAAGAGAGACATTTTTATTGCTGGTATAAGCATAATATTAATAATAATTGCTTTAGGAATTTCATCATATGCATTGTTTTTCAGAGTCGAAGAAACAGGAGAAGAAGTTATAAATTATGGAGATTTAAAGGTTGATTTTGCAAATCAAACCGAAACTATAAATAGAACTCTTGATTATCCAAGAACTGATACAGAAGGTGCTGCTACAGAAGCGTTTACTTTCACTGTAACAAATACTGGAACATTAAAAGCAACTTATACGGTTAATATACTTGATGATACAGAATTTATAACTCAAAATGCTTTAACTAAAGTAAATGACTCATATATAAAATATTCTGTTAATAGTGGATCTCCAGCATTACTTAGTACAATTACAAATGGACAATTAGTTAGTGGCTCATTAAACCCTGGTGCTAAAGTTACATATTCATTAAAGTTTTGGTTAAAAAGTGATGCTCCAAACGCAGCAATAGGAACTTCACTTGTTAAAAAAGTAAATGTAAAAGCTGAATATATACCAGAGTCATAGTAAACAAAAAATAAACCACCTGTAAATTGCGGGGGGGGTAGACTTATATAAAATAAACTACAGGAAACTGTAGTTTTTTGGTGATTTTATGAAAAAAGTAATAATAATTATAATAATATTTAGTTTAGTATTTATTTCTTTTTTTGTTTTTAATAAAGATGAAAAAATAGAAAATAAAAACATAAGTGTAATATTAGAAACAGAAGAAGGAAATATAGAAAGTAATACATTTCCAAGTAAGGAAGACTATGAATATTTAAGTACAGAATGTAAAAATACAAGTGATAATATAAATACAACATTTAATGAAGATACATGGAGATTAAATTTAAATATTGAAGATGAGCATATTGATGGAAAATTCAATTGTACAGTGCATTTTAAAGAAAATATAAGACCAAATCCACCAGTATTAGGTAAGTCTATGGTGCCAGTATATTATGATGAAGAAGAAAGTGTTTGGAAAGTCGCAGATAAAGAAAATAAAAGTACAGAACATAAGTGGTATGATTATGAAGAGAAGATGTGGGCAAATAGTGTTACATATGATCACACAAAAATATTAGATTTATCAGGCAAAAATAATACTGGAGAAATATATAGTGCAACATATACAAACGAAGGAATGTATTTTGATGGAGTAGATGATCATGTAGATGTAGGATATGCAAATTATGACTTTAATAATCAGTTAACTGTAATAGCTAGATTTAAAACTGAAGAGTATAGTCCTACAGGAGGAGTTATAGTAGATAATTATATTCATACAGATGGAGTTGCAACTGGTTTTGAACTTTTTGTAGGATCAACTGGGAGAATAGTTTTACAATTTTTTAATAAAGAAAACGGGACAAATGTAAGAGTTAGTGTTTCGAGTGAAATAACGGAATTAAACACATGGTATACCGCAGTAGGAACATATGATGGAAGTACAATGAAAGTTTATGTTGACGGAGAATTAAAAGGAGAAAAAAAATTAACTCCAGAAGAGATGAATGGTATTAACTCTCGGTCATCGATTTGGCTTGGGGCAAACCCATATGATGGAGGAATGCACTTATATAATGGAACAGTAAGTGATGCAGTAGTAATAAATGATGTATTAACAGAAGAAGAAATAAAAGAAAATTATAGTAGAGAAGTAAATTATAAAGAAAATGATAAAACTCTTTTTGCGTATGACTTACAAGGATATGAAGGAAGAGAAGCAGGAAGTATAGTTCCAATGGAAATGATAGAAACAATGCAAGTGTGGATACCAAGATATAAATATAAAGTTTATAACTATAACAGCGCAGGCGAAAATAAAACTAAATTTTCTGTTACAGAATTAAAGTTTGAAAAAGGAACAAACACGACAGGAAAAATAAAATGTGTTGATAATATACAGGGAGAAGATGGAAATGGAACAAGTGAAACTTGTACTTTAAACGGAGAAGAGTGTACAGATAATTTATGTAATGGAGTGTATTACACACACCCTGCGTTTACTTTTGGAGATAAAGAGTTAGAGGGAATATGGGTAGGAAAATTTGAAGCGAGCGCAGAAGAAAACTCAGAATGTTATAAGACTCCATCCGCAGCAAATTGTAATAAGATAATACAATTAAAAACAGTACCAGATGTTATATCGGTTGGAGCTATGAATATGTCTAATATGTTTGATAGCATAAAACAAATGAACAGCACAAACAATGTGTATGGTTTTACGAAAAATGAAGATGTACATATGATAAAACTTAAAGAATGGGGAGCAGTTACTTTGTTTTCGCGTTCTAATTATGGTACTGTAGTAAATGGAGTAATAAATCATGTATATAAGAATAATAGCTCATCACACTATACTGGTAGAAGTGGGGGAGTATTAAATGAAACATCAAATGCAAGTGGAACATATAAATATAATGAAATAGGAACTGGAACAAAAGCAAGTACAACATATAATATATATGGAATATACGATATGGTTGGAGGTTCATGGGAAGCAGTAATGGCAAATATGGTGGGGCCAGACGGAAAAACTAGAATGAGTGGCTTTGACTCAAATAATGGTAACTCTGGTTATTCAGGACTAGCTTACGATTCTGGAACATATACAGAAATCACTGGGAAAAATTATCCGGAAGATAAATATATAGATATGTATAGTTATGGAACAGCAAGTGACTTAAAACGCGGAAAGTTAGGGCATGGTGATAGAGAAAATCCGTCTAACATGACAGTTTATGCTGAATATCCATGGCTTTTAAAAGGTGGAATGTATTCTACTGCTTCTGTTTATTTAAACGGAGCAGGAGTATTTTCAGGTTCGTCAATTTCCTTAGTTAGATCAACAAGAATAGTGATAACAAATTAACTAACTATGACAAAAAAACATAAAGTGCCTGTCAATTGCGGGAGGGGGTAGACTTATATAAAATAAACTACAGAAAACTGTAGTTTTTTGGTGGTTTTATGAAGAAAGTAATTATTATTTTAATTATATTTAGTTTAATATTTATTTCTTTTTTTGTTTTTAAAAAAGAAGAAGAAAAACAAAAAAATAATAGTATAAGTATAATATTAGAAACAGAAGAAGGAAATTTAAAAAGCGAAAAATTTCCAGACAAAAAAAGTTATGTTTTTGATAAAATAACTTGTAAAAATAGCAAAAATAATGTAGTACCAACATTTGATAAAAATGATTGGAAATTAAAAATAAATATTGAAGAAGAAAAAATTGACGGAAGTTTTATATGTGATATTTATTTTAAAAAACAAACATATAATATTGATATCATAGTAAAAAATGGAATGATAACTGGTTCAACAAGCAAGACAGTAGATTATAATACTAATGCAACATTTACAGTAAATCCAAGTAGTGGATATGGAAATCCAACAGTGACGTGTACAAACAATCAACAAGGAAGCATTAGTGGAAATATAGTAACAGTAAGTAATGTGACAAATAATACAACATGTACTGTTGCATATAACCCATTTGCCACTACAACGATTATAGCAAATGCTTTGCCTCATGAATCACATAATATAGGTCTTATTAAAATAGAACAAGATGCTACTGATCAAACACCGGCTTTAACAGAGTATCGTTATAGTGGTAAAACTGTCAATAACTATATAGAGTTTAATAATGAAACATGGAGAATTATAGGGGTATTTAAAGTAGATGACGGGACAGGAAAATATGAAAATAGATTAAAGTTAGTACGAGAGGATAGTATTGGTCTATACTCGTGGGATACAAGTTCTTCAAGTGTTAACTCTGGTTATGGAATAAGTCAGTGGGGAGAGAGTGGAACATATGAGGGAGCAGACCTCATGAGATTATTAAATCCTGGGTATACAGGAATAAATGGTAGTTTATACTATAATAGTAGCAGTGGAACTTGTTATGTATATAATAATAATGCAACTTCATCATGTAATTTTTCAAATACAGGTTTAAAAAATGATGCTAAAGAAATGATAGATACAGTAAAGTGGTATACAGCTATTACTATTAATGGAACTACAGCTCACGAGTCATATATGGCTGAAAGAGAAGATATAACTAGAACGGAAACTGATGGAGTAACTAGGCTACCATATTGGGTTGGAAAAGTTGCTTTAATATATCCTTCAGATTATGGATATTCAAGTAGTGGTTGTAGAAACGGTGAGCAAATGATAAATTATTATGAAAAAGAACCGTGTTATAATACTAGTTGGTTATATGATTCTTCAGTATATGTAACATTAACACCAGTAGGAAATTGGCTTATAAGGACAATAGGTATAGGTGGACCAGTCCTTGGAGGCTATTGTAGTGGTACAAGTACACAAAGAGTAAATGTTAGACCTACAGTATATTTAAAACCTGAAGTAATAATAACCTCTGGCAGTGGGAGTGTTAATAATCCCTATGAAATAAGTTTGTGAAATTTAGGGTTAAAATATTATTTTTAACTCTTTTTATTTTATTCAAAAACTGTTATAATTGAACTTGCGTTTAAAGGAGGAAAAATGAAAAAAACAAAGATTATTTGTAGTATTGGACCAAGTAGTACAGATGCTGATATTATGGAACAAATGGTTTTAAATGGTATGAATGTTGCAAGAATTAATTTTTCTCATGCGACTAAAGAAGAAATAAAAAATGTTTTATCTTCTGTAGATGAAGTTAGTAAAAGAACTGGAAGAAATATTGGTTTGTTATATGATACTAAAGGGCCAGAATTTAGAAATGGAATGTTAGAGGATAATTCTATAAAGTTAATAGAGGGTAAAAAAGTAAGAATAGTTAAAAAAGAAATTGTTGGAAATGAAAAAGAATTTAGTGTTAATCATCCTAAAGCTTTAGAATCTCTAAAAGTAGGAGATTTTATATTACTTGAAAATGGTTTAATGAAACTTGAAGTTATTTCTATAGAAAAGGATGGAGTTACTTGTAAAGTTATAAGTGGAGGAGTTTTAGGAAACAAAAAGAGTTTAAATGTGCCTGGTGTTAGTTTAGATATTCCATTTGTTAGTTCTGTTGATAAAGAAGATATTATTTTTGCATGTAAAAATAAAGCTGATTTTTTAGCGTTATCTTTTGTTAACACAAGAGAAGATGTTTTAAATGTAAAAAAAATATTAGCTGATGAAAAAAAAGAAAATATTAAAATAATTTCAAAAATAGAAAGTCAAACTGGTATAGACAATTTAGATGAAATAATAGAAGTTTCAGATGGAATTATGGTTGCAAGAGGGGATCTTGGGGTAGAAGTTCCTATGGAAAGACTACCAATTGTTCAAAAACATATAATTGATAAATGTAGGGAAAAAGGAAAAATCGCTGTTGTTGCAACTGAGATGTTAGAATCTATGAAAAAAAATATAAGACCAACTAGAGCTGAAGTCTCAGATGTTGCCAATGCGGTACTGGATGGAACAGATGCAGTTATGTTATCTGGAGAAACTACAACTGGAAAATATCCGATAGAAACAGTTAAATATATGTCTCAAATATGTAATGAAGCAGAAAATAGTTTGAGTTTTAAAGCTAAAAAAGAAGAAAATATAGATGTAACAGAGACTATTGCAAAAAGTGTTGTTGATATCAGTAAAATTATTGATGTTAAAGCAATTGCTGCGGCTACAATGAGTGGCTATAGTGCTAGAAAAATAAGTAATTTAAAACCCAATTCACCTATTGTTGCCCTTTGTCCATCAGCTAAAGTCGCAAGAAGTCTGTCGCTAAATTATGGTGTTTATGCAATGGTTGTAAAAGAATATAATAGTACAGATGAAATAATAGAAGATGCCAAAATAGAAGTAAATAAACTAATACCATTAAAAAATAAAGATATAATAGTTGTTACTGGAGGTTTTCCAAATAATACAGCTCTTAAAACAACTAACTTTTTAAAGGTTGAAGAAATAAGATAACTTGTTTCTTTTTTATTGTTGTGATATTTTAGTAATTAATTTATAATTGTATAATAAGTTAGGTGATAAAATGAAAAAAACAGATGCTTTAACATATCTAGGTAAAGAAGTAAAAGTAAAAATAGATAGAAAACTTGGAAGTAAACATCCTAAACATGGTTTTATCTATCTATTAAACTATGGATATGTAGAAAATACTTTAAGTGGTGATGGGGAAGAGTTGGATGCTTATGTTTTAGGAGTGTTTGAACCAATTTCTCACTTTTATGGTAAAGTCATTGCTGTAATTCATAGAACAAACGATGATGATGATAAATTAATAGTTGTTCCAACACAAAAAAATTACACAGATTCTCAAATAGAAGCTTTAACAGAGTTTCAAGAACAATTTTTTAAGCACATAATAATTAGAGGAAAAGAAAATGAACAAAATAATTGATTGTAATAAAATTTCCTTGGAACTAAAAGAAGAATTAAAAAAAGAAATATCACAAATATCTGTTAAGCTTAAACTAGTAGTTATTCAAGTTGGAAATGATGAGGCTAGCAATGTTTATATTAGAAACAAACAAAAATTATGTGAAGAGATGGGTATTTTATGTGAACATAAAAAGTTTTTAAATATAACAGAAGAGAAGCTTATAAATGAAATAAGAAAATTAAATGTTGATAAAACTGTTACTGGTATATTAGTTCAACTTCCACTACCTAAAGAAATAAATGAAACTAAAGTAATAGAAGAAATATTACCAGAAAAGGATGTTGATGGCCTAACTAGTAAAAATATTGGTAATTTATTTTCAAATAATGAAAGCATTGTACCTTGTACAGCTTTAGGAATAATAAAAATAATAGAAAGTTTAAAAGAAGATATTGCTGGACTAAACGCAGTTGTTATTGGTCGTAGTAAATTAGTTGGAATGCCTTTAATAAAACTTCTATTAAATAAAAATGTTACTGTTACAGTAGCTCATTCAAAATCTAAAAATTTAAAAAATATAACACAACAAGCAGATATATTAATTGTTGCGATTGGAAAAAAAGAATTTATAACAAAAGAGTATTTAAAAGAAAATGTAATAATTATTGATGTAGGTATTAATAGAGATAATAATAAATTATATGGTGATTGTAATTTTGTTGAATGTTTAGAAAAATGTAAATATATTACCCCAGTACCAGGTGGAGTTGGAAAATTAACAGTTATTATGCTTATAAATAATATAATAAAAGCTTATTATATGCAAAACAAACAATAGCTTAGTAGTTATTGTTTTTAAATTGATAAAATATTATACTTTGTATATAATAGTATTTAGCAATTTGATTAAAAAAGAGAGGAGGATTATATATGTTTGAAATGAACTTAAAATTTAAGCCAAGCGGAGATCAACCAGAAGCAATAAAAAAACTTGTAGAAGGAATAAAAGAGGGAAAAAAAGATCAAGTATTACTTGGAGCAACAGGAACAGGTAAAACTTTTACAGTCGCAAATGTTATAAAAGAAGTAAATAAACCAACACTCGTTTTAGCACACAATAAAACTCTTGCTGGACAATTATATGCTGAGTTAAAAGAACTATTTCCTAACAATAAAGTAAATTATTTTGTATCATATTATGATTATTATCAACCAGAAGCTTATGTTCCAAGTAAAGATTTATATATAGAAAAAGATAGTTCAATAAATGATGAAATAGATGAACTTCGTCATGCAGCGACTAGCTCTCTTTTAACAAATAGAGATGTAATAGTAGTTGCTAGCGTATCATGTATATATGGTATTGGTGAAGTTGATGAATATAGAAATAAAATGTTAATTTTATCTAAAGGAGACGTTATTGAAAGAGATAAAGTAATTGAAAAATTAATTGATATGCTTTATGAAAGAAGCGTTAATGATTTTCACAGAGGAACATTTAGAGCTAAAGGAGATGTATTAGAAATAATACCCGTTTATGAAAGGAAAAACGGAATTAGAGTAGAATTTTTTGGAGATGAAATTGAAAGAATAAGTGAGTTTGATACACTTACTGGTAATATTTTAAGTGATAAAAAAACAGTTAGTATATATCCTGCTTCTCACTTTGTAGTAAGTGAAGAAAAATTAAAAGAAGCAATCAAACGAATAGAAGCTGAATTAAAAGAAAGACTTGAAGTTTTAGATAAAGAAGGTAAGATAGTTGAAAAAGAACGTTTGAAACAAAGAACACTTTATGATATTGAAATGTTAAAAGAAACTGGATTTTGTAGTGGAGTTGAAAACTATTCAAGACACCTAGCTTTAAGAGATCCGGGAGAGACACCAACAACTTTAATTGATTTCTTTCCAGAAGAGTTTTTAATGATAGTAGACGAATCACATGTTACATTACCACAAGTGCGTGGTATGTATAATGGGGATAGACAAAGGAAACAAACATTAGTTGATTATGGTTTTCGTCTTCCAAGTGCACTTGATAATAGACCTCTTAGATTTGAAGAATTCAGAAAAAAACTTAATCAAACAATATATGTTTCAGCAACACCAGGAGACTATGAACTTGAACTTGTAAATAATAAATATGTAGAACAAATTATAAGACCTACTGGACTTCTAGATCCAACAATTGAAGTAAAACCAACAAAAGGACAAATTGATGATATTATAAATGAAATAAGAGAAAGAAAAGCAAGAAACGAAAGAGTACTTATTACAACATTAACTATAAGAATGAGTGAAGAATTAACTAATTATTTAAAAGAAGTAGGTATAAATGTTGCTTATCTCCATAGCGAAATAAAAACTTTGGAAAGACTTAATATAATAAGAAATTTAAGACTTGGAAAATTTGATTGTGTAGTTGGTATAAATCTTTTAAGAGAAGGAATAGATATACCAGAAGTTAGCTTAATTTGTATTTTAGACGCAGATAAACAAGGATTTCTTCGCAGTAGTAGAAGTCTTATCCAAACAATTGGTAGATGTGCAAGAAATGCAAATGGACATGTAATAATGTATGCTGATAGTATGAGTGAAGCAATGAATGAGGCCATAACTGAAACAGAAAGAAGAAGAAAAATTCAAGAAGAATATAATGAAAAACATAATATAACCCCAAAAACAATTATTAAAGAAATTCACGATGTTGTAACAAATGAAGATGAAGTAAAAGAACAAAAACCTAAAAAATTAAGTAAGAAAGAACGTGAGAAACTAATTATTTCACTTGAAAAACAAATGAGAGAAGCAGCAAGAAACTTAGATTTTGAAAAAGCTGTAGAATTAAGAGATGCAATGTTTGAACTACAATTAGAAGATAACTAGATTAAAAAAAATGAAAACAAAATATGCTTAATGATTCTTTTTTTGCCTTCATCACCTTTCTATCATCCAAAAAAAGTGCAAGAACTTTGCACCTTTTTTAATATAGTTTTTTATTCTTGTCCATTTTAATCTGACGTTTTTTACTTTTCTTCAATATTATATTTTGTTTATCTAAAAAACGCCAACCAAACGTCAATTGCGGGGGGGGAGACTTTACTAAAATAAACTACAGAAAACTGTAGTTTTTTGGTGATTTTATGAAGAAAGTAATAATAATTTTAATAGTGATTTTAAGTTTGTTTTTTCTTTCTTTTTTAAATTTTAAAGAAAAAGAAGAAAAAGTAAATAAAAATATAAGTGTAATACTAGAAACAGAAGAAGGAAATATAAAAAGTAATACATTTCCAAATAAGAACGACTATGAATATTTAAATACAAAATGTGAAAATATTAGTAGTAATATAAATTCATTTTTTAATGAAGAAACATGGAAATTAAATATAAGTGTAGAAGAAGAGAGTATTGATGGGAAATTTAACTGTATGGTTTACTTTAAAGAAAAAAATAAACTTGCAACAAAAATAATAACAGATAAATACAACGAAACAAATAGTGAAGGATTAATCAAACTAGAACAACCATCAACTGTTCAAACACCAGCTTTAACAGAATATAGATATACTGGAGTAAGTACTGGTGTAAAAAACTATGTAAGATTTAATAATGAATTATGGAGAATTATAGGGGTATTTAAAGTAGATAACGGAACTGGAACTTATGAAGAAAGACTTAAAATAATAAGAGATGAAAGTATCGGTGTATATTCATGGGATACAAGTGCTTCAAGCATTAATTCTGGATACGGAATAAATCAGTGGGGTGAGTCTGGCTCATATAATGGGGCGGACCTTATGAGACTATTAAACCCAGGATATGAAAGTGAAAGTGTAAATAATAGTTTATATTGGAATAGAGACAGTGGAGAATGTTATTATTCTCATATTTCTTATGATTATCATATTTCACCATGTGATTTTAGTGATACTGGATTAACTAGTGATGCAAAAGGTATGATAGATGATGCAAAATGGTATACATCTAGTGCACCTTTTGGACTAAATAGCGGTGAATATTATAAAGAAATTAGAAAAAAAACAACTAAAGATTTTTCTGATGTTGATGGAGTAACAAGAACAACAAATTGGATAGGTAAAATTGGTTTAATTTATCCTGAAGATTATGGGTATGCAAACAAAAATTGTTATTCTAATACTGATTTGTCAAATTATAATGATGAGGAATGTATGGATTCAAATTGGATATTTTATGAGTTTATTTGGACGATGATAGCGAGAGAAGATAACGCAAATGTTATTTTTTATGTTAATAATGAGGGTAGACTTTATGGAAATTATACTTATTGGGCAGATAGAATATATCCTACAATTTATTTAAAGCCAAATGTAAGAATAACTTCAGGAGATGGAACTTTAGAAAATCCTTATAAGTTAACATTATAATTTTTTTTAATTGATTATTATGTAATATTTACTACTTGACAAAACATAGTAATAGTTATATCATTTATTTGTGGAGGTGTAAAAAGTGGATACTCAATTTAAAAAAGGTGTTTTAGAACTTCTTGTTTTACTTATTGTTGAAACAGAAGATAAATATGGTTATGAATTAGTTGAAGAAGTTTCTTCTATTGTTAATGTTAATGAGGGAACTATTTATCCGATACTAAAAAGATTAACAAATGAAAAATATTTTGAGACATATTTAAAAGAATCTACAGAAGGTCCTCCTAGAAAGTATTATCATATAACAGATTTAGGTAAAAACAGAAGTGTTGAATTATTAAGAGAATGGAAAAAATTTAATAAAAAAGTAAATAGTTTTATAAAGGAGATTGAAGAGAAATGAAAAAAGAGGAATTTTTAAATAAATTAAGAGAAAAGATATCTATTTTAAAAAAAGAAGAACAAGATGACATTATTAATGAATATAGCGAACATATTGAAGAAAAACTAAAAAAGAAAGAAAAAGAAGAAGATATAATAAAAGAACTTGGCGATATAGATGAGATTGCTAAAGAAATACTTGATGCTTATAAAATAAATGAAGAATACAGCAATAAAAAAACTGGTGTTAAGTTTTTTGAAACATGTAATAGTGTAATTGAAGCTATTGTTGAAAAGTTTGCTAATAAAAGTTTTTCTGAGATTGCTAAATTTTTATTAGAAATTATAGTTATTTTAATACTAATATTTGTTTTAAAATTACCATTCTTATTAATTGAATCCTTTGGTGCAGATGCGTTTTACTCTCTTTTCCCACCAGCTAGTGGCTTGCTTACTGGTATTTGGAAATTTTTAATTGAAATGTGTTACCTAGTAGTAGCTGTTGTAGTTTTTGTAAATATTTTTAAAGTTAGATATTTAAATGACGTAAAAAAAAAGAAAGTAGAAGTTAAAAAAGAAGATAGAAAAAATAATACTTCTGCAGAAAAAGTTTTACCTCATAAAAAACATCATGTCAGTGCAGTAGATACTGGAGCTAGTATACTTTATTCATTTTTTAAAGTTATTATAATATTACTTAGCCTACCTTTTATTTTCTCTTTGATATTTTTATGTGTTAGTTTAGGAGTAATGATTTTTGTAGGTATAACATCTAATTTCTTTTTTGGAATAATTCTTTGTATTTTAGCGCTGTTAGTAGGAAATTTATGGCTTTTAGAAATTGTTTATAGAATTGTATTTGATAAACCATTTCATGGCTTAAGACTTTTTATAACATTTATTGGAGTAATTGTTGCGTTTATTCTAGGAGTAATTTTTACATTTTTTGAATTTACCAACATTGAAATAGTAGAAAATGGAGTTAATGAAATTGAAAATAATGAAGTAGAAAAAACAATAAAACTAACAAATGATAAAACAAATATTTATTGTTATGAATGTGTTATTTCAAACCAAGAAGTAGTTATCGATAACAGTTTAAACAATGAAATAAAAGTAAAAGCAACTTATAAAGATAAAATACAAAATGCGAAAATAGAGCAAGAGTCATTAAATCAATATATAGTTTATTCTAACGAAAACTTAAGAGGAATGTTTGATTTTATATTTGATAATTTAAAAGAAGATAGACTAATTAGTTTAGATACTAGTGAGTCATTAAAAGTTACAGTTTATGTGAGCCGTAAAGATTTAAGTAAAATAAATTTTGATGATAATAGGTACTATATTAATGGAGTTTATCAAGGAAAATAAAAAATACTATTTTTACAGTAGTATTTTTTAATTTTTTAAGCAACCTATAGGTACAATATAAATTCCATCTTCTCGTTTATATGCAAAATTTCCAGTAGCTGTTATGACCATGAGGAATGAAGGAACCTTCATTTTTTTTGTGTCAATTTTATCTCTTAATTTAGTTAAGTTATTAACTCCTTCTTCAATTAATTTATCTCCACCTAACTTTATTTCAATTAAAGCGTATGAAGAATTTCTTAAATGAATAACTGCGTCACATTCTAAATTTGAGGAATCTCTATAATGGTATAAAGTTCCGTTTATGCTTTCTGCATATATTCTTAAATCTCTAATACATAAATTTTCAAATATAAATCTAAAAGTGTTTAAATCTTGGATTAAGTCGTTTGGTCCAAGACCTAAAGTCGCAGTTGCAATAGATGGGTCAATAAAATATTTAGTATAGGAACTTCTTATTGCTGTTTTACTTCTTAAGTTTGGATTCCATGCAGGTGCTTCTTCGATTACAAAAATTTTCTTAAGAGCATTTATGTATGAAAAAATTGTATCTGAATCTAAGGATGTGGAATCATTATACATCATGTCATTTTTTAAAGTACTTATAGATGAAGAAGTTCCAATATTTCTAGCATAACTTTTCATGAGATTTTTTACTCTTTCACTATTTCGCGAAACGCCATCTGCTCTAGATATATCAGAGTTAATAATTGCATCAAAATAATCAAAAGCTTGTTCTAAAGCTATCTCTTTTTCCATTGATATACTTTTTGGCCAACCACCTCTACAACATAAATATGCAATATCTTCTAAAGTTAAATTATTAGTGCCAGAGATTTCACTCTGATTAAATAAGTCTTTAAGACTAATGCTACCATTTGATTCTAATGATTCAAATAGTGACATAGGTCTCATTAATAAAAATGCAAATCTTCCAGTTCCTGTGTGTGAAATCATACTTTGATCAACAGGAACAGAGGAACCAGTCAAAATAAATTGTCCTTCGTCCTTTCTGTGATCTACTTCAAATCTAACTGCATCCCAGAGTTTTGGTGCTAATTGCCATTCATCAATAAGTCTAGGCGTTTTTCCTTTTAAAAGTAATGTAGGATTAATATCAGCTAAAGTTAGATTTTGTTCCTTACTTTCAGGATTGGACATATATAAAATGCTTTTTGATATTTGTTCTGCGGTTGTAGTTTTACCACACCATTTTGGTCCTTCAATTAATACTGCTCCTTTTCCTTTTAGTTTTTTCTTCAACATTTCATCAACAACTCGTTTTTTATATTCCATAAAATCACCTTCTAATATTATTTTACACTTTTTTAAAAAAATTTCAACAAAATTCGGTAATTTGTAGAAAAAATATTCGGTAATCTGTAGAAAAATAATTCGGTAATTTGTGAACTTTAAATATTGATTTACATATTCATTGATAAATGTTATAATACTTGCGCAATTTGGAGATAATAATATTAATACTTGTTAAACAAACAAATGTATGCTATTATGTGTTAGGAGTGTTTTAAATGGATAAGATAATAATAAAGGGAGCAAGAGAAAATAATTTAAAAAATATTGATATAGAAATACCTAAAAATAAATTAGTGGTTATGACTGGAGTAAGTGGAAGTGGAAAAAGCAGCTTGGCTTTTGATACTATTTATGCTGAAGGTCAAAGAAGATACATGGAATCTTTAAGTGCATATGCAAGACAATTTTTAGGAAATTCAGAAAAACCTTTAGTTGATTCAATAGAAGGACTGAGTCCAAGTATTAGTATAGATCAAAAAACAACTAATAGAAATCCGCGTTCTACAGTTGGTACGGTTACAGAAATATATGACTATTTAAGGCTACTTTATGCTAGAATCGGAGTTCCTTATTGTCCTAACCATAATAAACCAATTAAAGCACAAAGTATAGAAGAAATGACTAATAAAATTTTAGCATTAGAAGAGGGCACTAAAATAGAAATTATGGCTCCAGTAGTTAGAGGAGAAAAAGGGACACAAAAAGATTTGTTTGAGAAACTAAGAAAAGATGGTTTTGTAAGAGTAAGAGTAAATGGAGAGATAAAAGATTTAAGTGAAGAAATAACTTTAGAGAAGAACTTAAAAAGTTTTGTTGAAGTTGTAGTAGATAGAATAGTAGTTAAAGAAAGTGCTAGAAGTAGAATATTTGAAGCAATTGAAATAAGTTGTAATCTGGCTTTAGGGAAAGTGTTAATAAATATTCTTGGAGATAAAGAAGTTTTGATGAGTGAAAACTATGCTTGTCCTGATTGTGATTTTTCTTTACCTGAGCTTGAACCTAGAATGTTTAGTTTTAATAGTCCTTTTGGAGCATGTAGTGAATGTAAAGGACTTGGTGTTAAATTAAAAATAGATGAAGATACATTAATACCAAATAAAACTAAAAGTATACTAGGAGGGGCAATCACCTCTTTTCAAAGTGGAGATTCTTTAAGTTTATATTATAAAAAATTAGGGGCTGTTGCTGACTTTTATAATATTGATTTAAATAAACCAGTTAAAGATTTGACAAGAAAAGAACTTAATATAATTCTTTATGGTTCAAAGGATAAAATTCCTTTTAGTTATAAAGCTAAAAGTGGAAGTATATTAAAAAATAATGATAAATTTGAAGGGATTATTACAAACTTAGAAAGACGTTATATGGAAACTTCTAGTGAATTTATTAGAAGATGGATAATGGGATACATGAGTGAACACACTTGTGAGGTATGTCATGGAGCTAGACTTAGTGATAGCATATTAAATGTATTTATAAATAAAAAGAATATATATGAACTTACTTTAATGAGTATTAGAGATTTATTAGATTTTTTTAAAAACATTAAACTTACTAAAACAGAAAAAGAAATTTCAGAATTAATTATTAAAGAAATAGTTGAAAGATTAACATTTCTAAAAAATGTAGGACTTGAATATTTAACACTAAGTAGGAGTGCAGGTACACTTTCAGGTGGAGAAAGTCAAAGAATAAGACTTGCAACACAAATAGGAAGTAGATTAAGTGGAGTACTTTATGTATTAGATGAACCTAGTATTGGTTTACATCAAAGAGATAATGACAAATTAATTAAATCTCTTTTAGACATGAGAGATTTAGGTAATACTTTAATAGTAGTAGAACATGATCATGATACAATGTTAGCTGCAGATTATTTAATTGATATTGGCCCTAAAGCTGGTAGTGAGGGTGGATATGTAGTTGCTAAAGGTACTCCAGAAGAAGTTATGAAAAACGAAAAATCTATAACTGGCAGATATTTATCTGGCAAAGAAAAAATAGAAGTACCAAAAAAACGTAGAAAAGGTAATAAAAAGTTTATTGAAATAAAAGGGGCAAGTGAAAACAACTTAAAAAACGTTAATGTAAAAATCCCTCTTGGAACTTTTACTTGCGTTACCGGAGTTAGCGGAAGTGGTAAAAGTACATTAATAAATGAAATACTTTATAAAACGCTTTCTCAAAAAATATATCATAGTAAAGAAAAACCTGGAAAAGTAAAAAAGATAATTGGTATAGATAAATTAGATAAAGTAGTTAATATCTCACAAGATCCAATAGGAAGGACGCCAAGAAGTAATCCGGCAACTTATGTTGGAGTGTTTGACTCTATTAGAGAGGTTTTTGCTGAGACTAAAGAATCTAAAATGAGAGGATACTCTAAAAGTAGATATTCATTTAATGTTAAAGGTGGAAGATGTGAGGCATGTAACGGAGATGGTGTTAAAAAAATTGAAATGCATTTCCTACCTGATGTATATGTTCCATGTGATGTTTGTCATGGAAAAAGATATAATAAAGAAACTCTTGATGTTAAGTTTAAAGGACATAGTATAAGTGATGTACTTGACTTAAGAGTAGATGAAGCAATAAAAGTTTTTGAAAATATTCCAAAAGTCTACAGAAGTTTAGAGCTTATGCAAAGAGTTGGACTTGGTTATATTAAACTTGGACAAAATGCTGTATCTCTTTCTGGAGGTGAAGCTGCACGTGTTAAACTTGCTAAAGAACTTCAAAAAAAACCAACTGGAAAAAGCGTATATATTTTAGATGAACCGACAACTGGTCTTCATACAGATGATATTAAAAAGTTACTAGAAATATTACAAACTATTGTGGATAATGGAGATACTGTTATTGTTATAGAACACAATTTAGATGTAATTAAAGTCGCTGACTATATAATCGACTTAGGACCAGAGGGAGGAGAACTTGGAGGAGAAATAATTGGGGTAGGTACCCCAGAAGAAATAATTAAAAATGAAAAATCTTATACAGGAGAATATTTAAAGAAAATAATGTAATTCACACACTTATAAACAGTGTGTGTTTTATAAACGCTTTTTAAATTAATTAAAATATTATGTAGTTATTAGTATTATCTAAAGAAGTAACATCTTTTATTTCTATAAAAAGATTAAGAATTCTATTTAAACCTTTAATAATTTGTTTTTCATTAAAAACGTCCTCAATGTTTTTGACCTCAACAACTTATTTTAAAATTATGTTATAGATTTAATTAAAAAGATATAGTGGATAGAGTCTTGTTTAGAAAAAACTATTATATAGTAAGTAATGATTTTTTATGATGTAGAAATAACAAAGGGTACTTATACAAATAATTTAGTAAAAATATAAAATTAGTTTTTTAATATTTTTAATTAATTTTAAAGGAATAAATGTTATAATAATTTATATAACATTAATTGTGCAGACAGTACTGCACAATTTGGAAAATATAGAAAAATTTATAAAAAATTAAATATTAAAAAAGCAATTATATGAAAGGGAATAAAATGTTAGAAAAAGATTTTAAACAAATTGTAGAAGACATAAAGAGTGAAATTTATAAACACAAACTTTAATAATGAGTGATGCGAATAAAAGGTTAATAGATTTATATTATTATGTGGGAAAATTAGTGTATGAAAAATCTTCTTGGGGTAATAAATTTATAGAAAATTTAAGCATTGCAATGAAAGTTGAATTTCCAAATATAAAGGGTTTTTCAGTAAGAAACATAAAAAACATGAAAAAGTTTTATAAGGAATTAAGTACAAATGAAAAAGTGCAGATAGCATCTGCACAAATTCCATGGTCGCATAATATGCTTATTTTAGATAAAGTAAAAAATACAGATGAAAGATTATGGTATATGGAAAAGTGTGTGGAAAATGGTTGGTCGGTTGATGTTTTAGCAGTTCAAATTGATACAAAATTGTATGAAAGACAAGAAAAACAAATTAAGGATAATAATTTCAAAGAGAAATTAATTCCTCCATTAAGTGATTTAGCAAACAATATGCAAAAAGACCCTTATATATTTAATTTACCATTGTTAAAAGAAAAATATATAGAAGCAGAATTTGAAGGAGCTTTAGTTGAAAGAATTAAAGATACTTTGATTGAACTAGGGAAAGGATTTAGTTTTGTAGGAAATCAATATAAGATAACAGTAGATAATACAGACTATTTTATAGACATGTTATTTTATCATTTAAAATTAAGATGTTATGTAGTTATCGAGTTGAAAATAGGAGAATTTAAACCAGAGTATGCAGGAAAAATGAATTTTTATATAAATGCTATAAATAACAAATTAAAAACAGATAAAGATAATAACACAATAGGATTAATACTATGCAAAGAAAAGAATAGATTAACAGTTGAATATTCATTAAGTAGTGTCGAAAACCCAATAGGCGTATCTTCTTTTGAAATTTTACCAAAAGAAATACTAGATGCATTGCCAACAGAGGAAGATTTGAATTTACACATTGATATAAATGAAGAAGATATTAAATGACATGAAATTGTAATTATGTATGAGAATTTTTAGAAATGCTGAGTAAAGTAAAAAAATAGCTTTGAATTTAGAATTAAGTTCAAGGCTTATTTTTATGAGTTTGTTTTATTTAAAATATAGGTTATATCAAAAAGAAACTAAAATGACTAAAGAAATATGTTTATATTTTTTAGGAAAAAGAGAGTAGAGAAAAATAATTTTTTTCTTGCTATTCTAATACTTTTTGCCAAAAGTGTTTTATTGCCAGACAGTGTGTGTTTTATTAACACTTTTTAAATTCATTAAAATATTATATAATATAACAAAGGATGTGTTTAAATGGGAAAAGTAAAAATATATGATCCAAAAAAGGAAGCCGAAAAAGAAAAAGCAAAAGAAAGATTAATTGTAATTTTTGAAATTGTTTTTGATCTTGTTATTTATGCGGTTATATTAATGCTTGCTTCATTAATCTTTAAAGGACTATATATTGAAAATTTTGCATATGCGTTTTTAGCCTCAGCTATTATCGCAGCACTTAATGCAACTATTAAACCTATTTTAGTATATTTAACTTTACCACTTACATTAATAACTTTTGGAATATTTTATCCAGTGGTAAATGTTATAGTATTAAAACTTTGTGGATTATTTTTAGGTAGTCATTTTGTTGTTGAGGGAATAATAGGACCATTTTTCTTAGTTTTATTTGTGTCTTTACTTAAAATGATTGTTGATTCGTTAGTGACAAAAAGAATAATAGAAGGTAGGTAAAAAATGAACCCAATTTTATTAGATTTAGGATTTATACAAATTAGGTGGTATTCTCTTTTAATACTTGCCTCAATTGTTATTTCTACTATTTTTATAATAAGAGAAGCAAAACGTTTCTCAATTGATAGTGATACAATTATTAACTTAATATGTTTAGTAGTTATATTTGGTATTATTGGAGCAAGAATATATTTTGTATTATTTAATTTAGAATATTATAAAGAAAATCCGTCTGAAATTATTAAAATATGGAATGGTGGACTTGCAATTCATGGGGGTATAATTGCTGGAGTTATAACAGCAATAATATATTGTAAAAAGGTAGGAATAAAAATATTTAGAATATTAGATATTGCTGCACCTTGGATGCTTTTAAGTCAAGCAATAGGTAGGTGGGGTAATTTCTTTAATGGAGAAGCATATGGTGCGAGAACTACTTTAGAACATTTACAAAGCTTGCCTATACCTAATTTTATTATAGATGGAATGCAAATTAATGGAGTTTACTACACCCCTACATTTCTTTATGAATCATTATGGTGTTTACTTGGTTTTGTAATACTTATGGTAGCTAGAAGAATAAAATATACAAAATTAGGACAACTAACAGCAATGTACTGCATATGGTATGGAATAGGAAGATTTATGATTGAAGCTAGTAGACTTGATTCACTTATGCTTGGAAATATTAAAGTTGCACAACTTGTAAGTATTTTATTAATTATTGGTGGAGTAATTCTTTTCATTTATGAATTTAATAAAAAAGGTAAAGAATATTGGTATAATAATAGAAAACTAAAGTGAGGTTAAATATGTATGATTTAATAATAATTGGTTTAGGGCCAGCTGGGTTAAACGCAGGGGTTTATGCTAGTAAAGCGAACTTAAAAACACTTGCGATTGAAAAAGAAAGCCCAGGTGGGCTTCTATTAAAATTAAAAGAAATTGATAACTATTTAGGTTTTGGAGAAATATCTGGACCTGATTTAGCGTTAAAGTTCTTTCTACACTTTAATAATCAAGATGTAGAATATAAAATAGAAAATGTTTTAGAAATTGAAGACAAAAAAGAATATAAAATAATTAAAACGAATAAAAATACATATAAAACAAAAAACATTTTAATAACAACTGGTATTAAAAGAAAAACACTAAAAGAATTTGATAAATACTTAGGACTAGGAGTTAGTTATTGTACAGTGTGTGATGCATCTTTATATAAAAATAAAACGGTTGCTTTAATTGGAAATAAAGAAGCAATTACTGATGCTATATATTTAAATGATATAGTAAGTAATTTATATTTTATAACAGAAGAAGAAATAAATGGAGATTTTGTTATTAATTCGAAAGTAAAAGAAATTAAAAAAGAAGAAAAATTTATATTAAAACTTGAAAATGAAAAAACTATAGAAGTAGATGGAATTTTTATAAATCTTGGTAATGAATTTACTTCAAGTTTTGATAAAAATTTAAATATAAGAAATCAAAAAAACTTTATTGAAGTTGATAAAAACATGGAAACTAAAATAAGAGGAATTTATGCCGCAGGAGATGTTATAGAAAAAGATTTAAGACAAATTTGTACGGCAATAAGTGATGCAGCAATCGCAGTAGATCATATAAAAAGAAACAGAGATTAGATTAAAACTGTTTCTTTTTCTTCTTTTCTTTCATTTAATAAATCAGCAGGTTCAACGTTAAGTGCTTTACTTAAATTTATTAGCGAAAGAATACTTACACCTTGGACTTTGTTTTTGCTTTCTAAACTTCCTATAACACCCATGGAAAGATTTGCTTTTTCTGCTAAGTCTTCTTGCGTCATCTTTTCCCCTTTTAAATTGATTAGTTGTCTGTAATATTTAACATTTTCGCCTATGATTCTATAAGTTCTTTCAGGTTCATTATTTACATTTTTCATAAAAACACTCCCATGTAATTATTTAACCATTAATTGGCAAAAAATGGTATGTTTGCACAACAAGTAAAACTCGTTGACAAAAAGAATGATAATGATATAATTATTATATAAATTTATGAATATTTTAATAACTTTGTTTTAAATATTAAAATATTGTTTTAATTAAGGATGTGAGTTTATGCCAAATAGATATACTAGAAGTTTTAAAAAAAAGGTAGTATTAGAAGTAAAACAAAAAGGAAAATCAACTAAAAAAACTGCAGAGAAATATAATGTTCCCCTTAAAACATTTGAAAAATGGATAACAAAGTATAACAAAGAACCTGAATATTTTGATAGAAATTAGTTTACTTAACTAATTTTTTTTATTATACTAGAAAAAGAGATGATATTATGTTAATTAGTGGAAAGAATGTAGTTAATGAACTTTTAAAAAATGATGTAAAAATTAATAAAATTTATTTATCAGAAAAATTCTCTGATGAAAAATTAAAAAAGAAATTACCAAAAGAAAAAATAATTTTAAAAAAAGTTAGTGAAATTGGTAGTATGACTAATGAAAAAAACCAAGGCATAATTGCTGATGTTGAAGAGTATAAAACTATAAGCATAAATGAAGTGGATATGAATAGTAGGCTTATATTAGTTTTAGACCATTTAGAAGATACTCATAACTTCGGAGCAATAATAAGAACCGCAGAATGTGCTGGAGTAAAATATATTATAATTCCTAAAAATAGGAGTGTGAAAGTAAATGCTACAGTTATAAGAACTTCTGCTGGAGCTGTATTTAATACTAAAATTGTTGAGGTAGCTAATATTAGAAATACGCTTTTAAAACTAAAAGAAAATGGTTTTTTAATAGTGGGTGCGGAAGCTGATGGGGAAAACTATAAAGACATAGATTATACAGAAAAAACTGCACTTGTAATAGGAAGTGAAGGAAAAGGACTAAAATATATTACAAAAAACAGTTGTGATGTTATAGCCTCTCTTCCACTAAATGGAAAAGTAAATAGTCTAAATGCCTCAGTTGCTTGTGCAATACTTATTTATGAAATAATTAACTAGGGGGTAAAATGAAAAACTATGAAATAGATAATGAGATACTTTTTATGATAGAAGAAGAAAATGAAGATGCTACTTTAGCATTAATTGATAAATATAGTAATTTAATTAATATTTGTATTTCTAAATATAATAAATATTTAGAAAAAATAGGGTTAGAAGAAAAAGATTTATATCAAGAAGGTCTTTTGGGTTTACTTGAGTCAGCTAATAGATTTGATAAGAATAAAAAAGTTAAGTTTGTAACCTTTGCAACAACTTGTATTGATAGTAGGATTAAATCATATTTAAAAACATCAACAAGAAATAAACATTCATATTTAAATAATTCTTTATCTTTAGATAATATTTATGAAGATGATATAACATTATATGATTTTGCTAGTGCCGATGAGGTTACGCCTGAGGAGAAAATACTTTTAGAAAGTGAGTTAAAAGAAATTTATCAAAGATTAAAACAAGTTTTAACAGATTTTGAATATGTTGTTTTTTCTCTTCATATAAAAGGTTATAAAAATGAAGAAATTGCAAGTAAATTAAAAAAGGAAAAAAGAAGTATTGAAAATACATTATATAGAATTAAAACAAAGTTAAAAGAAATAAAAAAAGACTTGTAAAAAAAACTCTTTTATGTTAAGATTTATTTAGCACAGAAGTGTTTTTTTTATTTATAAAAAAAAGTAGGTGAAGAAAATGAATAAAATTAAAGGCTTTTTTAGAGGAGTGGGAAAAGAAGCGAAAAGAACACATTGGCCTAAAGGAAAGGAACTTGTAAAATATTCTATAGTTTCAATTGTACTAATAATCTTTTTTGCTTTATTCTTTTATGGACTTGATACTTTATTTGCTTATTTAAGGGAGGTAATTTCTTAATGGATAACGAAAAAAAGTGGTATGTAGTAAATACCTATTCTGGACATGAAAGCAAAGTTAAAGAAAACTTAGAAATGAGAACTGAATCTATGAATATGGAAAATAATATTTTTAGAGTTATAGTTCCAGAAAGTAAAGAAGTAGAAATTAAAGATGGTGTAAAAAAAGAAAAAGTTAAAAAAATGTTTCCAGGTTACGTTCTTGTAGAAATGATTATGAGTGATGAAGCATGGTATGTTGTACGTAATACTCCTGGGGTTACAGGCTTTATTGGGTCAAGTGGGAAAGGTGCTAAACCAACTCCATTATTACCTCAAGAAATAGATAAAATACTTGCTAATATGGGAATGAGCAGAGTAGATATCGAAAGTGAAATAGAAGTAGGAGATGCTGTTACAATTATTGATGGACCATTTAAAGGCATGAGTGGTAAGGTTGAAAACATTGATTTAGAAAATCAAAAATTAAATGTTTTAATCGATTTATTTGGACAAGAAACACCTGTAGAAGTAGATTTATTACAAATTAGTAAGAATTAATAGGGGAAAAACCCTATTTTTTATTGAATTATAAATGTTTTTGTGTTATTATCTAGAAGTCAGTTATATATTTTAATATAACTAATTTAAGTGGGAGCTCGGATTAGCATTTGAACCACTCGCGAAAAAATAAACTAAAAAAATAGGAGGTGTTTTTCGTGGCAAAAGAAGTTGTAAATAAAATAAAATTACAAATACCCGCAGGTAAAGCTACACCAGCTCCACCAGTTGGTACTGTTTTAGGACCTGCAGGAATTAATTTACAAGAGTTTTGTACAAAGTATAATGATGCAACTAGAGATAAAATGGGAGATATTGTTCCTGTTGAAATAACAGTCTACGAAGATAGAACATTTGATTTTGTACTTAAAACTCCGCCTACTGCTACACTACTTTTAAAGGCTGCTGGAATAAATAAAGGTTCTGTAAAAGGTGCAAATGATGTAGTTGCAACTATTACAAAAGACCAATTAAAAGAAATCGCAGAAATAAAAATGCCAGATTTAAATGCTTATACAATTGAAGCTGCAATGAAAAGTGTTGAAGGTACAGCTAGAAATATGGGAATTGCTGTTAAAGGACTAAATGATAAAGAACTTGCTGACCAAGCAAAAGAAGCAGCAGAAGCAGAAAAAGAAATGGCAAAACTTGAAGAAGATCTAGAAGCAATGGAAGAAGAAGCTAAAGAAATGGCAGAAGGAAATGTTAATGTTGAAGTAGAATCTACTGAACAAAGCGAAAACGAAGAAGAAACAAAAGAAAACGAATAATAAAAGACGAGTAATAATCCGTAAACTCTTACTACCACAAGGAGGTTAAAATGAAAAGATATAGTAAAAACTATGTGGAAGCTTCAAAAAAAATAGATAAACATAAACTCTATGATTATTCTGAAGCGATAAAATTAGTAAAAAGCTTATCAAAGACAAAATTTGATTCAACTATTGAAATAGCAATGCGTCTAAACTTAGATACAAAAAAAGCTGACCAACAATTAAGAGGTTCTCTTGTGCTTCCAAATGGAACAGGTAAAACTAAAAAGGTTTTAGTTATTACTAAGAACTCCCAAGAAGAAGCAAAAAAAGCAGGAGCTGACTATGTTGGAGATGCAGACATGTTAGAAAAAATAGAAAAAGAAAATTGGTTTGACTTTGATATCATAGTTGCTACACCTGATATGATGGCTTCATTAGGTAAATTAGGTAAAGTATTAGGTCCAAAAGGACTAATGCCAAACCCTAAAACAGGAACAGTTACAAACAATGTAACAGAAGCTATTAACAATATCAAAAAAGGTATGGTTGAATATAGAGCAGATGTTTATGGTAATGTACATGGTGTAATTGGTAAAACTTCATTTACAGAAAAAGCACTTGAAGAAAACCTAACTTACTTTGTAAATGAAATAATAAGAAACAAACCAAGTGGAGCTAAAGGTACTTACATAAAAAATATAAGCATCGCATCAACTATGGGACCTGGTGTAAAAATCGACAAAAACACAATTGAATAACACGGAAAAACCGTGTTTTTTTCTGCAACAAATGAAGAGATTAAATTGTTTTATTTCAATTAACATGTAAAGCGAAAAAATCTAACAAAACACTTTTATTACGCAAAAACCAATGTTATCTTAATTGAATTATGATATAATATTTGTATATAAATGTGCTTAAGAAAGCGAGTGATTCTAATGAATAATAAAAAACAAAAAGAAAAACAAATACAAGAAAAAATCAAAAAAATTGATGGTGCTATGGCTCAAGAAGGAATGCCATTAACCGATGAATTAAAACAAAAACTTTATAATTGTATAATTGGAAAATCAACAACAGAAATAGAACGCAGAAAAATTATAGAAAAGTATAGAGGGATTTATGGATAATAAATATAAATATACTTATGAAAGGACTGTGGACTATTGTTATAAAGGAACTAATGTTTTAATTAATAAACTAAATATTACAAATGACGAAGAACTATATAATGCTGAAATGGAACTTGTATCTTTAAGAATTTATGAATTGAATGAAAAACCATTAAAGGGTAATTTTGATTTTAAATACTTAAAAAATATTCATAAATATTTATTTCAAGATGTTTATAAATGGGCTGGAGAAATAAGAAATTGTAATATAGCAAAACAAGATTTATTTTGTTTAGCAAAACATATAGAATCATTTGGTAATGAAGTTTTTGATAAATTAAAAAAAGAAAACTATTTTGTAGGTTATGATAGTGAAGAAACATTATGTAAATTAGTAGAATTATTTGCGGATATTAATGCATTACATCCTTTTCGTGAGGGTAATGGTAGAAGTCAAAGAATATTTATAGAATCGTTAGCTAAAATAAATGGAATAAATTTAGATCTTACAAATGTAATGAAAATAGAAATGATTATTGCTAGTCATGAAAGTATAAATGGAGATTATAATAAGTTAAAAGAAATATTTAAAAATAATAGTCACACTGTAAGTGAAAAAGAAAAACTAAAATATATAAACATTTATTGTTCTAATAAATTAAAACAATTTTTAACTAATTAATACGTTAGTAGACTTAAAAAATTAATAAAAGATTTATCCACAAATAATCTAAAAAAATAAGTTGTTAATACAATAAAAAAATATTTTTTTCATATATACATGAAACTTAAGTAAAATAATTGAACACGGAAAAAACCGTGTTTTTTCTTGACAATCGAGGGGGGGGTATTATATACTTACACTAAGGTAAGTATAAGAGAAAAAAACAAAAAAACATAAACAAAATTAAAACATACTTGCCAAAAAAGTATATTTTTTTAAAGCACACATTCTTGCACACAACACATAATTAAGATATAATATAAATAACAAAATATGACAATATTCTTATACTTAAAAATTTATAATATTCTAGGAGATA
>JABLTK010148328.1_pt1 | contig 32082 bp, 42 predicted proteins | sample 7160131 | NCBI WGS metagenome assembly JABLTK01 (sample SAMN14651221, study PRJNA627086) | human gut metagenome | isolation source: feces | host: Homo sapiens
AAAACAGCACTTTTAATGTATGCTACAAATCAAAAACTCTATATACAATTGCGGTCTGAACCTCTTCATGAGTCGCAAGCTATGACTCAACGTCTTCCGGAAGAAGATCCTCGTCTCTCTCAGAATGACGGACTGAAAGAAGTGTTTGAAGGTGATAATAGTGATCTTCCGGATATTCGCGGGGAATGTTCACTTTTAGCAGATGAAGTTAATCTTCGTTGGTTGTATCCTTGGATCTTTGTTGTTGGTGAGTTATCATTACTTGGGAGTGAAGAGAGTGAAGAAGGTAATTTGAGTAAGATTCATGTTCGGTGTAAGTGATGATGAACATGATCACGAATAGTACAAGATAAAACTGTGGCTCTATTGCAGTCTCTAACAACTTATTCCTTACCAACAATCAATCCTCAAGAGGAGAGTATTGTGATTCCTTCATCAATATCCTTAAAAACCCGATCATAATCAATCATTCCTTCATTTCACATTCGGGCTCATGCAATGATTAGCTTTGGTAAATTGTGTATTACAAGTGCTACACTTGCAAAGAAACATCTTCCCGTCCCTCTGAATCACTCAAATTATGAATAGATGTTCATTCGAGAACTCGAAATCAGTAAAGATTCTGTCATTCGAAATAACATCATTATTATTATTGGTGATATTTGTACAAAGTCCATCCTATTCTTATTATTGATCACTAGACATACGTCGTTAGTGGAACGATACATTCCTGTGATTGCTAATTGTATTGTAGATTCAGATGATATTGTTCGCATTCACTCTCTCTCCATCATTAGTAAGCTTGTTCTCGTTTGTATTCGTATCAATTGATCATTGTAGGAAGATTACATTAAACTCAAACCTGTTCTTCTCTGTAGTCTTCTTTGTGCTCTTGTTGATCCTGACGAGAATATTTCAGCCTTTGCATATCAACTTATCACAAAACAAGTCTTTCGTAAATTCCCCAAGATTTTTGTCGCCTATTTTGTGGAGATTATGAGTATCTTAAATGGGTACTTGGATAACTCAATGGTAAAGAAGGAGTATGGAGCAGCTGCCGTGGATATCAATCTTGGAGGAGGAGAGAAGCGAAAAGTGAAGTAGGAGAATGAATTTGAATAAATCGTTAGTGCAAGAAGAAGAATTTATCGACTTATTCTAGAACAGCTGGATGATGAATCGAAATTACAAGTGTCTTGCAAATTATGTCAGAATGTATTAGGTCCACTTGTGGACAATGATGAATTGGCTAATTTGACAAATGATTTGGATTCACCAGGATTGAATCTGGTTAAGGATACATTTGCTGTGTTGTGTTCAAAGGAATTGAAAGTTGGGAATCGTACACGTGGTGAAGAAGAAGACCTTCCAGCAGAGATTCTCGAATCCAAGAAAACTGTTTTGAGTAAGGTAGCTGTGAATACTAGGTTTGAGTTATAGCTTGAAAAACGAACAATGTTAGAACAAGTCCTTCCCCTGTTAATCTCATTAAAGATACAACTGGAACAGAAACGATCTGTGCTACTAAGGGACTTGATGATGTATCTTAAGGTTATCACTGTAAACTTCAAATCAGAAATGGAACAAGTGTTTAGTGATAATCCTCGTTTACAGAGAGAGATTGAGTATGATTTGAGACAATTTGATGATGGGAATCATGTTGGCATATGAAAAGAATTTGATGGATAGCATGATACTTCAGCTAGAGGTGATGTTTTGTATGCTATCAATTCTCTTGCAACCCCTCTCATTCAACATACGTATCGGAATCAGGGATCTACTCCAACATTAACACCTCGTTTGAAAGTAAATGCGTATGGACTAAGTCGAAGAGTAATTGATAGACGAGAATCGCTCATTGAGGAGAAGAATGAAACTCCGAAGAAACCGTCATTAGAAGTGCATTTGTCTCTAGATGAGAAAGATTCATGGAATATTGATGCAAAGCGTCTTGTTGTGACTAGTATGGTTGGGTAATGTATAGTCATTTTCAACACCTGTAAAGCAAAAAAGTACAGATGAAACTGACCAGAAATCTCCAGGTCCCAAATCAAGGTCAAAGAAAGTTAAGGAAGATGAGGATTTCGATGAAGAAGATGAAGCTATCATAAAGAAAGCTGCTAAGAAAACGTCTAGGAAACGAACTCGAAAGTGAATGTCGATTGTTTATAAGAAACACACTCAAATCAAGAGCTTTTCAATTTCAACCTTGATATGATTGATCTGGTCGTTCAACTGGCTTCGTTCATCCGATACAATTGAACAAGCAATCACTGGACGTGTTACACCACAAGCACGACCTAATGCAATCTTCGAAGGAACAAATACATAAGGTACATTCTTGTCTTCACAGAGTAAAGGGATGTGAAGAATAATCTCCAGTGGCTCGGCATCTGCTGCCATCACAATGAACGAGCTTTTACCACGATTCAGAGTCTTCGTAGCTAAAAGTAACAGTACCCACTCAAACTCACCTTCATTGGCTCCCTTCTTAAGTTGACGGTAGTTAGTTGCCTGTTGGACCAAATCCAGGATTGTTGCAGTCAATTCAGATGGAGCAAGAGGATAGGCCTTAGAACTATCGTTTTCCTGCAAATTACAAAGAATAGTACTCAATTCCCTACACTCATACTTAAACAAGGAATCAAGCCTCGGCTAATGAGAAAAGCGAATTGTGAAAAATGGTCCAAATCATAAGAATCAAGAGTTATCGAATTACTGAACTAATTAGTCACGGTTATCTCGCTCGTTTCGCGATTCCATTCCTGTAGGTAATCGTGATTCTACAACAAAACACATATCCAAGTATCTTAGCAGGAAATGAATACGGGAGTGCAACAAGATAAGAAAGTAATATCAAATGATCGGAAGGTATTGCACATGAGTATTGGTATTTCGTTGGTTTTCTTTGGTCTCTCTAATTATTATATTTTTATATGTAGGATCAAATACAACACAGAATTTTGCTGTACCCATATATCGTTGCATTGATAGAGAATCATTGATCCTGTAGATTCACTAGGCGCATTAGCAATGGGAACTATGTATCTCACTGCAACTATTTGTTCTTTCTTTGCACCCTCAGTGATATCCCATTTTCCTTCAGAGAGAAGGGCCCTTGCTTCATTTGCTTTTGAATTCTGGTAGTTCTATTTGTTGAGAATGAGGAGTAGTCTCTTTGTGGGTTCATTCGCTTTCAACTATCCGGCTCTGATTCTGGTATGTAGTGTTATTCATGGCTTCTCTCTCGCAGTAGTATTTATGGGGAGTGTGAATGTAGTGTTTCTGGGCGTCCCAAGGCGTTTATTTAGGACTTGTCAGCGACAGTTCAAATCGGTAATTCTTCAGTTGTCTGAATAGCATAGTGGAAAGCAGACAGGATTGTTTTGGGCAGTCTTTATGGCTGGTAACATTCTTGGTAATCTCTGTGCTTATTTCATTATGCGTTTTATGGGTTTTGTACGAAACACTAACAGTCAGTAATCAGTAGCCTGAACTCAAATCCGGATGGAATGGCTCAATTTCAATCACATTCCTCACCTTAGCTTGTATGATTTCTTCATTTTAATAATGAATAGTTGTAGTTGCATTAGGTGGAATTACGCTATGTTTCCTTCCTCCAGCCAAAGATGAAACTACCATTGTGGATTCGGAAGTCACAACAGCCTTGATTGACTCTGCATCAAAAGTCTCTATCTGGAAAGGTATCAGAGATTGCTACTATCTCTTAACAACTCCTAAGTTCGTTCTCTTGACATTCACGATGTTTGCAAATGGTAGCACTACTCCTAGTCTTTCATCTAGGTTACATCGCACTTTTTGTACCTTCTCAGATGAATCGTCAAGTTCATGATAGCGTTTCTGTGGGAATCTTTATGTCAATTTATGCCTGTCCAAACTGAGAGTACATCTAATAAATAGGCTCAGAGATTGTTTTTAGTAAGGTTGGTGCCGTAATCAGTGATAAATATGGGGCGTATTATGTCATCATCATTGGGTCATTGTCCCAGGTAATTGGTCAAGTTTTCATGATTTTTAATGATTCTAAACAGAGTATGCTCCTTTATATCATTGCCTATATCTTTCATGGCGGAGCTGATAGTTGTTTCCAGACCCAAGCTCTGGCTCTCACATTGTACTATTTCCCTGGGTTGTCGGCAGTAGCGAATAGCTGCTTCCGATTAGTATGGGATGAAGGGGAGACTTGATAGATAGTTCCAATTTGTGTCTGGAGCAATTTGTAATTTAACAACACCTCTCTATGTGAAGAATGGAGAAGTGACTTGGTCGATGTTCATGTTAGAGAATGAAGTGATGTGGGGTTTGCTACTGGTGAGTTTTGTCTGTCTAAGTGTTTTTGTCGTATTGTATAAGACATCTATTGAAGTGGATGATGTACGGGAGAAAGAGGCAACTTATGAATAGAGTATATTACAGAAACGGCGGAAACAAGCATAGTTATGGTTGTTTGTAAATAAACAAACTATAATTTGGAAGCAAGGAGTCGTATTCGATTCTCCAGTTCATGACAATATATCGGATTCAAATAGGAAAAAAATGGATTCATGATACACTAAATCACATGATACAACCCGAACATACCCGTTTGTACAACTGATGGACATCAACAAAGAACTGCCTTATCCGTTCTTCATTTGGGCCCTGATGCAATAGAAGGAAACAGACATGTACTCATCAAGAACAACTCAGATCAAGAAAGAAAAAGGATATTGCCTGGAGTTACGAATGCTGATACCAAGTACCCGTTGGATTTATCAACAACATGGAGATAACTATGGAATTAGTAGGATGAACAAAAACAACTCAGAATTGGTTGTCTTCTTCATCTCATCGACAACATCTAAGGAAGAGTATAGCACAAATTCTGATAAATGGGGATTCACTTCTTGCTATGGATTAGGAACATTTGCTTCGATTCAAACTTTATCCTTTCCAACATATATAGAAAGTAACGGTTCATCATTACCAAATATTACAAAACGAATTGGAGTTGTCATGAGAGAAAGAGTGACAGAAGTAGTTTTATTTCATTTAACGAAATCATGGGAAATGATGGTGGAACAAAGGCATTACAAAGGAAGTTCTCTCGATGGGGAACAAAGAAAGAAGTAGTGCATTATGAAACAGAGGAAGAAATCCAAGCAAAGTGGTCTACTTGTGCTTTGTCGGGAGATGTACTGCAAGAGCCAGTGAATTGTTAGGATTTGGAGTTATGGGTGTAGATTTGTTCTTGTGAACTCGGTTATTTGTTCAACAAAGAGGCTGTTATTCAGGGAATTATCGATAAGAATCTTCCTCCTGAATTCTCTCACATTCGAAAACTGCGAGATGTGACAGATCTCCATTTCACTGTTAATCCGAGTTATTCTTCTAAGTATGTTGGTGATGCGAAAAACTATTGGCAACAAGACATTCTTGGAGGTAAATACATTTGTCCGATAACCAAAGAGACAATTGGAGGTAAGACAAAGTAGAATATATTGCAGCAGAATAAAGGATAGATTCTGTTATCTGCGTTCTTGTGGGTGTGTGATGGCAGAAAAGGCTCTTAAGGAAATTCCCTCTGATACATGTCTCGTTTGTGGGAAGAAGTATTGTGCCGACGATATCATCGTTCTCAATGGATCGTTGATACTCTCTTTTCGTTTGAACTTTAGTGAAGAAGAGCGGAAAGTGCTGCGTGAGAAGATGCTAAACCGTCGTCGAACAGAAAAGAAGTCTGTAAGAATTGGACGAATGTCCCCTCATGAGTAGAAGAAGCGATCTATAACAATTGATTCTGACAAAAAAGATAAACAAGTTAAAGTTGTCGATTCGTCCAAATGTTAGTATTTTGTCTCAGTAGTGCCTATATAATACGTATGTTTCTTTCAGACTTGTGTCTCCTCACTTGACTCATCTGTATTGGTACAGTAATAAGGAGAGTGAAATTACTTGCTTATGGATTAATAGACCAATCCAATTATCTTGCTTAAATGGCTAAAATCCGAGGATATTACCAATTGTATCACATTTCCTGGAAATTAGTTCCGCTAATTCATTGGGAAACGACTCCCTTCGAATCGTTATTTCCATAAACTTTGTATTGTACAGATGCGTGGTTTTATCCTTATTTGTTTGATCAGTTCACTCTCTTTTGCTCGTTTACTGTTCTCGGAGAAGAATCTGGAAACTTCTTTTCAATGCCCAACAAGTGTGCCTTCTGAATTAATTCAAATTGAAGAAGATGTCAAGAGTATCGATTGGCATAATTTTTAACGATTAGTGTGTGGAGAGTATAAAACTCAATGTATCAGTGATGACTCCATGTGTAATTGTATATAGAGTTTTTGATTTGTAGCATACATTAAAAGTGCTGTTTTTGATGGTGCTCCTAAGGAGTTTCCTTCTTCGGTATTGATAAAGGTAGCTGAGTTTAGTGGAGATAGTTGTCTGGATTCCTATCTTGATGATGGTTATGGTTTTAAGGGACATTCTGTTGATACTGGTAATGGGAACCTAGGTATTATTGTTGAAGAAACCTATTTCATGGTTCCCACAGATTTGCTAAGTTGTACTCCCGAAATTGAGCCCTATAACTGGTATTCTGTTTCTGATCATGTGTGTAGAATTGGAGATATAGATCCTCTTGTTCCCTTAAGAAGAATGATTGGTAGCGTGAAGTCCCTGAATGTGACCTTCTCTAAGGATTCTATGGAGATGTGTGATAAATATGATCGTCTCTCAGATATGGGTTGTATTATGCCTACTACTGCTCTTCCTACTGAAGTACCTACTGAGAAGCCTACAGAAAAACCCACTGAGAAGCCTACTGAGAAGCCTACAGAAAAACCCACTGAGAAGCCCACTGAGAAACCTACTGAGAAACCCACCAAAGCACCTACTGAAGCACCCACTGAAGTACCTACTGAGAAGCCCGGCAGCTACTTATGGCTATGGATCATTGTTGGTTCTGTAATTGTCGTACTTTTGATTGTTCTCTTCGTCTGTTGCTGTAGTAAAGAGGAGAAGGAGGAAGAGAAGAAACTTAATGCATCTACGGTCTTGTGTGTTTGTTTAGCGACAAATGAATATGAATCTATTGCAACAAACAAATTACAATTTTAAGGCAACAGATTCCTGCAAAGCCTTCAAGACAATCTCTTTATCATCAACAGTCAATCCTGATATCATCTTTAATACATCTACAACACTCACAGTCTTCTCTCTATTCATAATTCACTCTATCAATCACCACCTGATAAATGTAGCATAATATACCCCTGTAAAGTACAACATCAAGAATTGACAATCAAATCGATCCATCAACCCTCCATGTCCTGGAATCAGAGATGTGAAATCCTTCTTTCCATAAGCGCGTTTTATTGCAGAGGCAAAGAATCCTCCAAATGGAGCTACAATAGATGCAAAGAGGGCCATAAAGAATTCATGGATATAGATGGGCTCTACAGTAACTCCAGGAATATTCACTATCGCAACTAACCAGTCGGGGAATGCATAAAACTTGGGAATATAATATGAAGGTAGAGGACATGATGGCTGATTGAATGGACAATACAAATGAGGTATCTATTTATAAAAGATGACTTCAATTACCGACCTTGAATAGATAAGCCATCGCCCATCCAATAATGATTGTACATAAACCTCCTCCTATGAATCCTTCCCATGACTTGTTTGGGGAGAGAGATGTTAACGGTTTCTTGATGAATCTAGATGAGAGAACATTGATTGATTCTACTTATGGCCCCAGAGCATCCCACAGAAATAGGCCATAGTATCATTCCATGCCACTGTCATTACTGGAAGAACAAACCAAATAAGTCCTAGAGATAAGATGTTGAAAAGAAATATACCATCTTGAATTACAGGGAAAACAAGACGGATTTGGAAAACAACGATAATGATAATTAGCATGGTCCAGGCTATCTGACCGATCTGATACTTTAAATAACCTTTCTTTAGACTAAGGACAATAAAGATAAAGTCCAAACAGTAAAGAATCACAGAAATCAAACTATGTGAGAGAATAGAGAGAAATGGATACGAGTGGTATCGTACAATTATCTCCACTTGAGGAATATATCGCATCATTCCAGCAGATGCATCTTCCCCAAAGACAATAAACAAGGCTGTTAGGAAAATAAGCCAATGAACGGTTCGGAAGTTGGGAATTTCCTTCTCCACAGCTTCCTTGTAGCGAACTCCAAGCAATTCATAGAACAATCCAAACTAATGTTAATCCAATTGCATATATCTACCTGAATGGCAGTTATCAGAAGAAAAACGGGAAAATGTCCCATGTATACAACAAGGATGAATCCAAATAATAGCGACAAGCCCGAAACAATTCGGGTTAGTATAGATGTTTTCTTCTTCTCAACTGCTATTCCATTATATAACCAAAACCTTCAGTACTGGGTTGGGTCGTTGGCTGTTCAACACTATCAATTTCATCTTCATCTCTACCGTCTGAAAGAACTTCGTCAGTGACTGGTCTTCTCTGTCGCAACTCCTCTTCCATGAAAGAATCTGTACAATACAGGGGGTCCCAAAAATCAGTGCACAGTAATTGAAAAGAACAAAAATAAGCTTGACAATTGGAATCCACAAATGATGGCGAAATTCTCAGATTAATATGTCTATATCGCTAAATACGATGGATTCGGAAGGTCTGAAAACGAAGACTGACATACTGAATGCAATTAATGCTCTGTATGACGAAAAGACACGTGAAAGTGCTCTCGCTAGTGAGTTTCTTTACTGAACAGTTTTATTCTATAGTTCTATCGGAACAGAAATGCGATACCACTCTGCGATCGACTTGTTTATTCAATAGCTTTGGAATCGTAACGATCCTGCAACAAGAGATTTTGGGGGCTTATAAGAACATCAATAACGAAAAACTGACAGAACAGGCTGAGAAGCGTCTCTGTAATACTCTGACGATTGTCCGCTCTTTAGTTACGAATCCGGATATTGCTTATCATTTCCTTAATTGTACTTACTGAAAGTGTTTTGTCATGTGTGTAGCTTATATCTTGTACTATATCGGACCTTTGATTGAAGCATCCAATCCTCGTTTTGTGAATATCCGCAAGGTTAGTCTTGCAGTGCTGTTAGAAGTCTCTATGCATAATGACCGTAATGGAGAAGTAAGTAGTTTGTTTTCTCTTTACCCTAGTTGAAAGTGATGTTTATTAACCAGAATCTTATTTCTGTATGTTTAAATGTGTTTAAGCTGGTGGAAACTAGTGAAAGAACTGTATTCTTGTGTATCTGTGTTGAAGTCCTAGATTATTCTAATGATCCTGTACAATATTTTGTACAATATCCATGCCTTGAATTTGATTATGAATACTCCACGCTATTCCAAGATGAGTAGGAATTGAACTTCCATGTTGATCTGTAGTCTTTGAAGTGATGGTTATTTGTGGAGTCGACCAGGTGAAGCAAAAAGAGGATGGAAAAGCCATCCAAACTTGTTGGGAGAAGATCATTAATCTTCTTTATGATAATAATCATCGCTCGTGAGTATAGTTTGTATAAACTGATGTACAGATTGGTGACGGCGATTCGTCAGAAGATTCGTGAGATAGTCGTCGATCACTAATTTCATGTTCTTTTATTTTCTTGCTGTGAAGGGCTCGTTTTTACAATAGTTCAATGTATTTGTTAACAAAACGGTCATTCTGTTTTTGGCTTCTGGTTTCTCATTCTTTTGGCTATCGAAGAAATTGCCATTTCTAAATAGTTTTCTTTGTCAAAGAAGAGAAAATAGTAACTAGTTGCGAGCTTCACGTAATTGAACTGGGAAATATGTGAAAGAGGCTTTAAAAAGATAGACAAAGTTGCCAAATAGATCCAAATGTATATCCACTTCCGCGAATTTGCATTCTTGGATACATCGTGCATATAATACAAAAGCGCTGGAACAAAAATAATAAGATCGACAAAACAATTGCGAGTAAAGATATAGAGGATAAACACCAATACGCAAGTTAGAAGCATCAAACAATAGTGTGATGGAATCTTTACCTTCTCTTCAACAATCTTATCAATTCCTAGTATGATTCATCATTATCCACTCATACCGTGAACTCTAGGAGTCATCTCTTTGAAAACATCCTCAATTCTCTTCCAATATTCCAAAGCAATTTGCTTGAATTCTTCCATTACAAATTGACAGAATAGAAGACAATAGGGAAAACTGTTGTAGAACCGCGGGATATGAATTGGTAATTGGGTCAGAATGGTGCATCCCTATCCGTCCCTAATTCTTTGCTTCGTTGAAAACTGGTTTCAGTTGAATCCTAATGGAAGGCGAAGAGTGGTACTATGTATCCAATGGGGAACAGGTAGAGAAACGAATGACTTAATAAGAAATAGAAAGGACCTGTTTCCTTCAAAGTCCTTCAATCTGAATGGAATCAGGTAGATACATGCTTTATTGTGTTATAAATAGAAAGCTATCACCGAAGAAACCTATGTTTGGTGTGGCTTGATGGATAATTGGCAACCTATCAGCGAATGTCGGGATTTGAAAGCATTATTATCACCTCCGAAGACTCGAGTATATGTTGTTTTAGTAGTTTTCACATAGCTTCCTCCTCCGATTCCCGCACATAAGGCATCACCATCAGTTGTATCGCCAAAGCCAGAGAGTGCTGTAAATATCATAATTGATTGTGAATTGAAGATGAAACCATCTGCGAATGAACATAGTAGACCTCAAGCAGCCGCTCTACACTCAAGTTTATTGAAAGAAATCGAAGGGGCATCGATTCAGCGGACTCTTAGACACGTGAATCCTGATGCAAAGTCATCGAGTGTATCTTCAGTGGAGCAATCTGCTCCATCATCGGTAAATCGGATTGCATCGTCATCTCCTTCTGTTATGAAGCCTAGCATGCTGAAAACCGCCTCAGGTTCAGCGAAAATGAGTCTAACTCAATCAACTTCTAAGCCGATCCAGTCTACTTCTGTGAAACCAAGTTCAGCGCAGTCCACATTTGTGAAACCAAATCCAGTGCAATCTTCTGTGAGACCAGATTCGACACAGTCCACTTCTTATAAATCAAACACTGTTAAGTCCCAACAACCCGTCTTGGAAGAACGGATTATCACTCCATCCCATACTAGTACAATTCGTTGTGGAGTGCGAGGAGGAGGTTGGGAAGAGCGTTTCACAGTGGATGATGTTCCTTATTATTATAATAAAACTACAGACTGCCTGTCATGGGAGAAACCAGATTGTCTACGAACAGAAGAAGAAAAGAAAGAAGGAAGCACACGATGGGCATGGCTTGAAGATGAAGAAGAAGCATGGGTCCCTGTGTGTGTAGTAAGAAAAAGAGAAGGAAGTGAATAGTAGGATTCGGAGAAGGGAAAGCTCATCACAGGTCGAAGCGAAGATGGTCGTGTATTAACTGGAAAGGGAGCTGGAGATGTTCACTGGAGTTCGTTACGAGAATTGCCTGATGATGTGGTGTTATTGGAAGATAGTAATGAGCCAAGCATTCTCTATACAGTGAGGTATGCTTGGATTCTCCTTATGATCCCTAGAAAGCGTTATTTAGAGAATAAGATATACACTTGGGTAGGAAGTAATCATACGATTCTTCTCTCCGTAAATCCTTTCCAACCCTTACCTCTGTATACTCCCGAACAGATTGAGACACACTCCCATCCTCCTCTGAATAAACCTCTTCCACCCCATGTTTATGATATTGCTTATTCTGCTTTCCAAGAACTTTCAGCAGAAGGAACAGATCAATCAATTCTCATTTCAGGAGAAAGTGGAGCAGGAAAAACAGAAGCTACGAAACAGTGTCTAGGGTTTATTGCAGAAATTGCTGGGAGTGACTCAAGTCTGGAACAGAAGATCTTACAAACCAATCCAATCTTGGAGGCTTTTGGAAATGCAAAAACAGTACGAAATAACAACAGTTCTCGTTTTGGAAAGTGGATTGAGATTCATTTTGATGATCACAATCGCATCTGTGGTGCTTCGATTGAGAGCTATCTGTTGGAGAAGTCACGCGTGGTTGCTCAACAAGAGAATGAACGAAACTTCCATATCTTTTACCAACTCTTCACATCTTCTGATCTGTGTCACAAATACAATCTCACTACAGCCGCTGACTATCGTTATCTGACTGGAGGGCACTGTCTGAGTGTGAAAGGGATTGATGATGCTGCCGATTTCATCGATGTGATTTCGTCCTTTGAATCCCTTGCATTTTCAACAGAAGAGCGAGATCAGGTGCTTCAGCTTGTAGTCGCTGTTCTGAAGCTAGGCAATATCCAGTTTGTCGAAAGTGGAGCGAATACAATGCATCCTGAAGCCAAAGTGCAGAATCGAGATGTTCTGGAAGATGCAGCTACTCTTCTCTGTGTTCCCTGTAAAGCGTTGGAAGAAGCAGTATGCACGCGACGTATTGTGGTGAGAGAAGGAAGTACAGAGAATGTGACTGTAATTCCATTGAGTGTGATTGTAAGAGAATGGGAATAGAATGATCAATAGGAAGCATCTCAAAACTGCGATGCTCTGGCAAAAGAATTATACTCTCGTGTATTCGATTTCATTGTCGATAAGATTAATCAAACACTCAATGGAGAGAGGAACAAATTCATTGGATTCTTGGATATTTTTGGTTTTGAGATTTTCCAACACAATTCATTCGAGCAATTATGCATCAATTATGCGAATGAGCGTCTGCAACAACTCTTCAATCAATCCACATTCAAGGAAGAAGAAACAGTTTATCGGAATGAAGGCATTCAATTTTCACATATCGATTTCATTGATAATACAGAGGTATTAGAGATGATTGAAAGCAAGTATGGAGGCTTATTCTGTGCGATCAATGATCAAGTGAAGATTCGAAATGGTACTGATACAAATCTTATGAAGAATGTACAATGCGAAACTGGTTCTTAATCGGTAGGTGAAAAATACTCTCACCAAGTATTCCTGCTTTGATGGGAATTGTCAGTCTCCTCGTCAATTTGCGATTACTCATTATGCAGGTAAAGTGATCTATGATATTCAAGGATTCACTGATAAAAATCGAGATCGGATCTTTGATAACCTTTATGATTTGGTTGCTTCGTCTTCTTCTTCCTTCATTTCATCTCTCTTCCCTCACCTAACAACTCAACAGATGAAGGAAACAGTGTGTTCCAAGTTCCAGAAACAGTTGAGTGATTTGGTGGCTATTCTTCAGCGATCACAACGCAAATACATTCGTTGTATCAAACCTAACGACCAAAAGCGAAAACTTCTCTTCGACTGTACTCATTCTCTGGAACAAGTGGAATTCCATTATTCGGCTAATCTTGTAGATTCGATATAGTGGTATTTTCGAGGCTGTGAAGATTCGGAAACTGGGTTATCCGTTCCGTTTAACCCACAAACAAGTAATTCTTTCCAATCTTTCTAATCTGTAGTTTGTACATCGCTACAAGTGTTTAGCAATGGTGAAGAATCCAAATGCCATTACAGATCGAATGTCAATAAAAGATCAGATTTCTGTCATAGTAAAAACACGCCCTGAATGTGATGGCAACATATTCTGTGGTCGTTCTCTTGTGTTATATCGTGCAGGAGAACATCGAATTCTTGAATTAGCTCGGAATTTGGGTATGTTCTTTGTGTTCTTCTCATCATAAGCACTGGACGAATTGCTTCCACATGTACAGAGTGTTCTTAAGAGCAAGATTTGTTCAGTGGGTCTCCCTCTATATGTGTCTGTGACACAGGCAATGCAAGTATATCTTACATTCGTCAATGAGAGATAGACTGCCTTACAGAGTAAGGACTTGGCTATAATTGAGAAGGCTATCTCGATGAATGAGCAACAATCCACCATGGCTCAACAATTGTTGGGTCGAAATGTTCCAGTGATGCGAAAGGCTTCTCAAGCAGTCGAATTTCTAAAGAAGATCTCCGCTTTAGAGAATCGTGTGCGTGAGATGTTGAGTGGTGATATTGAAAGGAATTTGGAGGTAAGAGTGAGAGAGAGCATTGATGGGAAGAATCTGATGGTGGTTGTTGAAGAGATACAGTCACAACCTGATTTGATATCAGAGAAGACATGGCGACTAGCTGAAGAGGCTAGACAGTGTGTTGAATCGTATGCTTCTTCGTTGATTGAACCTCCGGTAAGATTGAAAGGAGAATATGAATGTAGTTGAAGGAAGCATTGAATATTCTGGATCGAGAGGAGCTTACACGCATCTTGGAACAAGCTTCTCGTCTCAACTATTCTTCAGACAGTACACGGGAAGGAGCTCGACTGATCTCTCTACCTGAAGAAGAATTCTTCCAGCTGGAGATTGAACGTGCTGAACAATTAGGAGTAAGAATGATGTGATGGATTGACTGTAGGATATCTCCAGACTGGTGGATCGGAAGATCAAATTGCGTGACTTGCTTCTCCATCGTAATCAGTCTCGTTATAAATTCACATCCTTTACAGGTCTCAAGACACCTGAAGAGTATGCTTCACATAAGATTCTAACAGTCAATCGGAAATGGTGGCGTGAAACTGCCTTCAAATTCATCACAATGGGAATTCCAACATGTTTAACCAATGCTCCTCGTGAGATGGACAAGCAAGGTCAGTTATTGTTCAAGAGTATTCAGGGCTATATGAAGGATCGCAAGTGAGAGATGAAGTATGGATTCATTCTAGATATTCCATGTCAGAGGATGCTTTGGCTGTGGATATGGTACGTATGATTCAAGGATACAAGAATCCAGGACTTCGAACTGAAGCTTATTGCCAGTTGATCAAACAATTGACAGAGAATCCAAATACACAGAGTATTTCCTTAGTATTTGAGTAAAGATGTAATTACTCTTAGGGGTGGGATTTGTTAGCTGTGTTCATCAATTGGTTCTTGCCTGAAGAACATTTTGTCAATTATTTGATTGTCTTCATTTGGGAAAAAGCTCCGAATTCTGACAAGTTCTTTTGTTACAATCCAATTAGTTGTAGATATATGCAGTTATTTAACAATTCCTATTATTCCTCCAAATATTATCGTGACTCTTCCTTCTTAAATGGATTACGTTCTCCTCCTTCTCAGCCTTCTGATGTGCGTGATTTCTTGACTGAATTTGCTAGTAATTCACGTCGTTATTCCATCGAGAACAAGTTAGCATCTTACAAAGGAGCAGATTCTTCTACATATAATACTCTTCAACAATCTTCTTCGCGTAGTTCTCCTTCTAACCCACTCCATAATTCTTCTCATGTCTCTGGTTCTAAAACACTGCAAAGTTCGTTACATTCTTCTGGATACAATACACTCCAGAGTTCCTCTCCTCGTGCTTCGGGTTATAATACACTGCAGACACATTCCAATGTGCCACTTAACTCCTCACCACGTGCTTCTGCTTTCAACACTCTTCATAGTACATCTCCTCGATCTTCTGCTTTCAATACCCTCCGTAGCTCTTCTCCCCGTCGAGCCACATATACTCTACAGCGTTCGCCTTCACCTCATGCTTCGGGTACTCTTCCAAACTCATCACCTCGTGCTTCGGGTTACAATACTCTTCGTTCCACATCGCCACGAATGTCAGGAGTGAATACGATACGTTCGTCTTCTCCTCGTTCGTCGGTAATTATGAATGGAGGTACTCTACACAAGCCTCGATCTCCTGCTCCGCTCGCACCTCCTCCTCCACCACCTTCACCTCCTCAGGAGATTGCTATTGTACTGTATGATATATCCATCACAATCAATCCCAATGTATTGGAGTGCAAAGAGGGAGATCGTATCATCATTGAAGAAGATCATGGAGATTGGCTCTTAGCAACAATGGATGGTCGTCAGGGATATGTTCCATATAATTATATTCAGCGGATGAAATAACCTGTTTGATTCACCAAGCATGACTACTTCAATTCTCTGCAACAAACACTAGCAAATACTTAATTCCACAGCAACACCAACTTTGCATGAATCAAAGACGGTGCGATTCATTGGAACCTACGCATTAACAATAAGAAGAACTCAAACAGAAGCTGTTCCAGAAATAACCATATCTGGAGTTAGACTCTTCTTGAAGTAGGCAGAGAGTATACCCTCGTTATCCACCTTCAGTCGCATTTCGGAATGTTTCATAGGAACCATCGTACAACCAAAGGCGATTTCTGGTTTTTCTTTTTCAAGAGGTAGATCGATCGTAGCGCCAACTTGCACATTCTTGAAGGGTTTCATATATACAGCACCTGAAATGATTGTGGAGAAGCTGTGCAAAACAACGGAAAATACGGCATCACGATAACGATAACCCACAGCGGTATCAATACTTCCTATGTATCCATCACGATTACCCGAGACTCGACATCCCATGATCCAATTTCCTCTCTAGAATGAACAAATTAATACGAGACCAACCAAATAGGTAAGACTGCTGGAATAGGACACAGAAATAGCATCAAACATAAAGTCACCTGCATATTTCCCATCCACATACTTGAACCCAACAGCAAGCTTCTTAGGGGCCAGCTTAAAAGCATCCTGCTGTGTACTATGATCAAACAATGCCAAATGAATCATACCGCACCATGAAGGTTGAATACTTGACAAGGTTCGGAAAATCTGCATCAAAAACTCCATTTCCCGAATTGTCCAAAGAAAGCTTCTTAATGTTTAGGTAATTGCATGCTTTAGTATCCAATGACACTTTTCCACAGATTGAGCCAGACACATTCTGTCCTTCCAGTGCCATATTCTATGAGTCAGATACTTGACTCAGATCTACCACTCCTCGAACAGAAGTCTTTAGGGATGTTTTGGCATTGGTCGAATACCCATCTTTCAGGATATCTATATATTTCATCTGGAAAATGGTGGTTACCATAAGCCGCCGTATTGATATCACCAAAATTCACAGATCCAAACATTCTACATAAAGGGGAAACAAAGTAAGAAACGTCGAAACTGGCCCAAACCTAATAATATAAACCCCAATTCTTTATTCAAGAATATATAAGGATAGGGTTATGTTAGATCTTAATATTGAAACATTGTTAATCCTTCGTGATATATTCTTATAATTTCCTAAATAGGAGGGTCTATGTATCTCTACATCTTGAAGCGGAAACTCTTATTACTGCTTTAGTACACTACTAAACAGTTAATCTACTCATAGTACAATAGAAAACCGAAAAGTAAAAGGGAAAGTAGAAACCCGAAAAGGCGGTATGTCACGATCTTTGTAGTTCTTGATAATCAACGAATGATAATCACTTTACAAGCTACGTTGTCAGGTTTATCTTTCATACTTTTCTTTAATGTTCAAAATCAACACTTGTAAGAGTAGTCTTGGCTTCTATAAAAGACTATTCAGCTCCAGAATCCAGATCAACAAGGTGATGGCGGCTAACCGAGGTGAGATCGCTATCCGTGTGATCCGTGCTGCCAAGGAGCTAGGGATTAAGACCGCCGGTATCTATGCTTATGAAGATCGATATAACATGCATCGCTCCAAGGCCGACGAAAGCTATATACTGGACAAGTCGAAGAGCCCCGTTGCTGCATATTTGGATATCCCTCACATTGTGGAAGTGGCGAAGAAGAATGGCGTCACAGCTATCCATCCTGGATATGGCTTCCTTAGTGAGAATGCCCAGTTTGCAAAGGCTGTGGAGGAAGCCGGTATGATCTTCATTGGACCGACTGTCGAGAATCTTGAGATGATGTCAAGCAAGACATCCGCCAGAGAGACTGCAATGAAGTATAATATCCCTGTAGTCCCTGGAACACCGGGACCTGTTGACAATATCGAGGATGCTCTGAAGTTCTGCCACCAGGTCCAATATCCTGTGATTATCAAGGCTGCATTTGGAGGTGGCGGTAAGGGTATGCGTGTTGTTCGCAGTGATGAGGAGTTAAAGGAGAGTTTCCAATTGGCTTCGAGAGAGGCCAAGGCTGCTTTTGGTAACGGAACAGTATTCCTTGAGAAATACTTGGAGGAGCCACGTCATATTGAGGTCCAGGTGATCGGAGACGGAAATGGAAATGTTGTCCATCTGTATGAACGTGACTGTTCTGTTCAACGCCGACATCAGAAGGTCATCGAGAATGCACCTGCTTTCAATCTGTCACAGGAAGTTCGCGATGGTATTTTGAAGGATGCAGTCCGTCTTTGTTCTGCTATCCACTACCGAAGTGCTGGTACTGTGGAGTTTTTGGTTGATAAAGATGGTAATCATTACTTTATGGAGGTCAATCCTCGTATTCAAGTTGAACATACTGTAACTGAAGAAATAACCGGTATTAATATTGTTCGCGCTCAAATAATGTTGGCTGAAGGATATTCATTAAAGGAGTTGGGATTAGAACAGTCAAAGATCCACACTCACGGTTATGCTATTCAGGCTCGTATCACTACAGAGAATCCTGTGAAGGATTTCCAGCCAGATACTGGAGTTATTGGTGCTTTTATTGAGTCCAGTGGTCAGGGTGTGCGTCTTGATGGTATTGGATACCAGGGATATGAAGTCACTCCTCACTATGATTCTCTTCTTGTGAAGGTCACTGCCCGTGCTCCTACCTATGAGGAGACAATGGATAAGCTTCATCGTGCTCTGACTGAATTCCGTGTCGAAGGACTCAGCACAAATGTTCCATTCTTACTCAATGTCTTGCGCAATCCTGTTTATCGAGCTGGTAAGGCAACAACCTTCTTTATCCAACAACATCCTGAGCTCTTGAAGACATCAGTGCAGCCTCCTTCTCAAGAGAAGGTCCTTCATTACTTGGCAAATCTGGTTGTGAATGGTCATCCACCTGAACTCGGTGCAACTGGACCTCAACCTCTTCCTACAGATCCTATGGTCCCTCCTTCTCCCACTACTAAGCCTCCTCCAGGTCTTCGTGATGTTTTTGTAAAGGAAGGTCCTAAAGGCTTTGCTAAGGCTGTGCGAGCTCACAAGGGTTTGCTACTCACAGATACAACATGGCGTGATGGTCATCAGAGTCTATTGGCTACTCGTATGCGTACAAAGGATATTCTTGCTATTGCTCCGCTTACTTCGCATCTTCTCCCAAATCTGTATTCGTTGGAATGCTGGGGAGGAGCTACATTTGATGTAGCAATGCGATTCCTCCATGAATGTCCTTGGGACCGTCTCGAGCAGATGCGTGAACTGGTTCCCAACGTTCCGTTCCAGATGTTGCTTCGTGGAGCCAACGCTGTTGGATACTCCGCCTATGCTGATAATGTAAACTACAAATTCTGTGAGATGGCTGTTAAGAAGGGAATGGATGTGTTCCGTGTGTTTGATTCATTGAATTACATTGAGAATATGCGTCTAGGAATTGATTGTGTAGGAGCCGCTGGTGGTATTATTGAAGCTACTGCTTGTTATACGGGTGACTGTGCTAATCCTAATGAGAAGAAATACACTGTTGACTACTATCTTGACTATGTGCACAAGTTAGTGAAGTTGGGTATTCATGTATTGAATATCAAGGATATGGCTGGACTTCTTACTCCTCAGGCTGCTAAGCTTCTGATTTCATCCATTCGTCGAGAATTCCCTGATCTTCCTATTCATGTCCACACTCACGATACTGCTGGTACTGGAGTGATGTCGATGGTGGAATGTGCGAAGGCTGGTGCTGATGCGGTGGATGTAGCAATCGATTCGATGTCTGGTATGACCTCACAGCCATCTATGGGAGCTGTTGTTGCTGCTTTGAAGAATACAGAATTGGACACTGGTATTTCTCTTGAGTCCGTGAGTACATTGAATGATTATTGGAATGATGTACGTGGTGTCTATGCTCCTTTTGAGTCTGGACAGAAGAGCGGTTCATCGGACGTGTATCTCCATCAGATGCCTGGTGGTCAGTATACAAATCTTATGTATCAGTCACAACAATTAGGTCTGGCGAGTCACTGGCCTCTCGTTAAGAAGGCCTATAAAGAGGCTAATGAGTTGTGTGGAGACATTATCAAGGTCACACCTTCTAGTAAGATTGTGGGTGATCTGGCAAACTTTATGGTCCAGAACAAGCTGTCCAAGCAGGATGTTTTGGATCGAGCCGAAGAACTCAACTTCCCCACATCTGTCATTCAGTACTTCCAAGGATACTTGGGTATTCCCGAACCATGGGGCTTCCCCGAGCCTTTCCGTACTCGTGTGCTGAAGGGACGCAAGCTGGAGAATGGTAAGGATCACTTCGAGGGTCGTCCTGGAGCGGAGTTGCCTCCTTTCGATTTTGAGAAGACAAAGAAGGATCTAACCGAGAAGTATGGCGAAGATCGTGCTCAGGATCATGATGTCCTATCCTACGCTCTGTATCCAAAGGTGTTCACTGATTGGAAGGAATACGAGGATAAGAATGGTGATATCTCTCATCTGCCAACTCGTTACTTCTTGCAGCCAATGAAGTTTGATGAGGAGATTGAGGTGAAGTACAATGAAGGCAAGTCCCAGTTCATTCGCTACAAGGGAATGAGTGAAGTGAACAAGAGAGGAGAACGTGAGGTACACTTCCAAATTGATGGACAAAGTCGAACCATTGTTATTGAGGATCAGAAGGCTGGAGTATCTGTTGAGAAGCGTGAGAAGGTACAGTCAGGAAATGACAATCAAGTGGGTTCTCCAATGACTGGAGCTGTTGTGGAGGTGAAGGCTGTCAGTGGAACTAAGGTCAAAGCAGGAGATCCAATTTGTATTTTAAGTGCGGCTAAGATGGAGACTATTGTATCTGCTCCATTTTCGGGCATTTTAAAGCGTGTGGTTGTAAAGAAGGGTGAGAGATTGGAAGCTGGTGATTTATTGGTTGAAATAGAGAAGAAGTAATCATTATATTATGGAGTTTCCGTTGTTTGTTTTGGTATACAAGCGGATTTGAAGAATATCTAATGTACATATCCAAGACGTGAAACACGGTTTTTGGTTCGTACTTAGCAGGAGGTGGTGTGCTCCCATTATCCAACTGTATGACTAACAAGCTACTGAAGAGTGGGTATTTTGAGAAGCAGGTAATTCAGTACAAACTGATATTTGATAAAGTAGGGTACATTCCGAAAGAAGTGGACCCGAAAGTTCCTAGAGCTCAGAGAAAATGAACTAATCTGGTACAAAGATGAAGGAGAAGCGAGTGACAGTGCCATCCCTCTTCAAGATATTGCCTCAGTAGAGGATACTGACTACAACGTTGATAAGCCTCATTGCTTAGTAATCACATTAGTATTGGATGGTATAGCACTATTCATCTATAGACAAATCGAAAAGTATACTGGTTTTCATTTGAGACTATGTTAGAGATGAAGTCCTGGAAAGCGGCAATTGAGGATGCAAAAACCCTTTTCCTTCAGAATCAGAATGGTTCAGATAATAGTCCTATTGCTCAGGAAATTGCTGTATAAGATTATGTGTCTTTGCATTGTAGGAAGAAGTAGACCCTCAGCTATGTTTTATTCTGAAGCGTATGGAACTTTGCGATAATGTCAAGGATTTGCGTGCTTTTCTCCGGGAGATTGAAACGATTGCTATGGATCTTCCTTCCTCAAAGGCACGTATCCAATATCAATAGTATTGAAACAATTTTGGGATTAGAAGTAGTGTAGCTGATGCAATTAATAAAGTTCGTGCTTCTAAACTGGATTTGTTTTCAGAAGCGATGGACAGTTATGTGAATAGTGTTTTAGAGCTCTTTAATTTCGTAAGTGCAGAAGAAGAGGGTACATTGGTTTCTGGTGTGTTTCACATAGATGATGCCAATACTGGGGTGAAAGCAAATGCAAGTGCTGTTCGAGCAGATATACTTTCAATGTACAAATTCAAGACAGCTTTAGGAAGTGGAACATACAGCGTGGTGAAGTTGGCAACAGATAAACGAACAGGAGAAGAAGTAGCCATCAAGGTAATAACGAAATCGCAACTATCAGGTGATGATACAGTGTCTTTGAATGTACAATCAAATATTGAGAATAAGTGTTAGAGAGAGGTGAGTATTATGTCGATGCTACGTCAACATCCGAATGTGGTGAATATCAAAGGATATTATCAAGACAATGATTATTACTATGTGGTACAAGAGTTATGTTCAGGTGGTGAGCTATTTGACGCCATTGTAAGTAAGGCGAGTTATTCAGAGAGAGAAGCTCAGACTGTTGTACGAACTCTGTTATACACAATTGCTTATTGTCATGATCGAGGGATCGTTCACCGAGATCTGAAGCCTGAGAATATTCTGTTGAAGAATAAGCAGGATTATACCAATATTAAGATTGCTGACTTTGGATTTGCTAGAGAGGTTAGGGTCTAATGATTGAGTGAGTGATAGACTCATGCAATGAATGGTCTCTCGACATCTTGTGGAACACCTGGTTATTTGGCTCCAGAAATTATGAAAGGACAAGTCTATGGACCACCTGTCGATATCTGGGCCATTGGTGTAATCACTTATATTCTGTGAATTCCATTTATTCTCCTGATTTATAGTCTCTGTGGATATCCACCATTTTCCTCTGATAATGATGTTACCATGTATCGTCAGATTCTCCGAGGCAAATTTGATTTCCCTTCTCCAGAGTGGGATCATGTGAGTGATGCAGCAAAGGATTTCATCTCGAAATTGTTGATTGTTGACCCAGAGAAACGATACACTGCCAAACAAGTGTTTTTCTGTTTTTCTGTCTTATTTGTAGGCATCAATGCTACCATGGATGCGATATGAATCACAAGGAACGATGCATATGGATGGAGCTGTTCGTATGTTGGAACACTTCAATATTCGACGTCGTCGAAATACTTCCAGTATGCTAAGGGGGTGGGGTAACAATTAGTTATGATGGATGACTTCAATACCCAGCCTACAAACACCATTATCACTCCTTCAAAGACAAATGCTTCGTTTGTAGCAATTAAGGATGCCCGTATTTCCATAGAAGAATGATTATTCGTAGATTTCAGAAAAGCTCCTTCTTTGTCAATTCCAGAAGGAGCGACGATTCCAAAAGGAACAGAGTTTGAGGTAGAACAAGTGATATATACAGCAGATGGGACATGGTTACGTGTGTCTTTGGATACAGTGAAACTGATCCTCAAGAATGATTCCTCTTCCATCACAACAGGATGGATATGTGCGGAACCTCGAGAGGCAGACCCATTCTGTATCCCATCGAATTCCCAGTTATTTGTATCTTTGTGGAATAAGGGTTGGTATTAAGAGATAAGATGACTTGTAGATCAGGCATTGCATAATGTTCGTCCTTCACCCTCAGCTTCGGATGTGAGTATTGCAAAGATTGCATCTGGACAAATGTATATTGCTTGTGAGGTGGTAGAGAAGGAAGGAGAGGAGTGGATTCGGTTACATCCACAGACTCTTCATACACATCGCTTACCTGATAAACCTTGTTGGATTGCAGTGTATTTGAAGAATGAAGCTCACTTTTTGAAAAGGGTTGAGAGTGTTTGAGTCTTGTTTGTTGGAAACGCAGGGAGCCGAAATCAGCCGAAAAGTGGAAGTGCGATTCTTTCCAATAATACCTTTAGTTCAACATACCAATGCAGAACGATAACGATTTCAAGGTACAATCCGGTGGAGATTCGTCTTATCGACGTAGGTTGCCGATATGTCCTTGGCTGAGTGGGGACGAAAAGATCTGACTCTTTCGGAGTATGAGATGCCTGGATTGATGGCTTGCCGTCAGAAGTATGCAGGAAAGTTGAATGGAGCCCACATCAGTGGTTCTCTCCATATGACTGTCCAGACTGCTGTTCTGATCGAAACGTTGAAGGCTTGTGGTGCTGAACTGAGATGGTGTTCTTGCAACATCTTCAGTACTCAGGATCATGCGGCTGCTGCTATTGTTGCTGCTAAGTCTGCCGCTGTGTATGCCTGGAAGGGAGAGACACTTGCTGAGTACTGGGAGTGTACCTTGAAGGCTGTCTGTTGGCCTCAGGCTGATGGTTCTGTTTGTGGACCTGATCTGATTGTGGATGACGGAGGCGATATGACTCTGATGATCCACGAGGGAGCGAAGTGGGAGGCTCAGTATGAGAAGGATGGTACTCTTCCTGATCCTGAGGCTCACAAGCATGAGGGAGAGGATTACTATTATCTTCTGAAGTTGCTGTGTCGTGAGATCCCCAAGAATTGCCATTTGTGGAGAGATATTGCTGCTCATTGTCTGGGAGTCTCTGAAGAGACCACAACAGGTGTTCTTCGTCTGTATCAGATGGAGAAGGAAGGCAAGTTGTTGTTCCCTGGAGTGAATGTGAATGACAGTGTGACCAAGTCCAAGTTTGATAATATTTATGGTTGTCGTCATTCTCTGCCTGATGGTATCATGCGTGCTACTGATGTTATGATTGCTGGTAAGCGTGTATTGGTGTGTGGTTATGGTGATGTTGGTAAGGGTTGTGCTGAGGCCATGGTAGCTGCTGGTGCTATTGTGTGTGTTACTGAAGTTGATCCTATTTGTGCTCTCCAGGCCTACATGCATGGTTTGCGTGTAGTTCGTTTGAGTAGTGTTGTATCTGAGATTGATATCTTTGTTACTTGTACTGGTAATAAGAACATTATCATGGCAAACGATATGAAGCAGATGAAGAACAATGCTATTGTGTGTAATATTGGTCACTTCGATAATGAGATTGATATGGCTGGATTGTATGCTATGAAGGATGTGGTACGTGAGAATATCAAGCCTCAGGTTGATCGTTTTGTCTTCCCTGATGGTCATGGTGTGATTGTTCTGGCTGAGGGACGTTTGGTGAATCTGGGTTGTGCTACTGGTCATCCTTCTTTCGTAATGAGCAATTCGTTCACGAACCAGGTTCTGGCTCAGATCTCTCTGTGGGAGAATCAGACCACGAAGAAGTACGAGCGTGGCCATTTGTACACGCTGCCCAAGGAGCTGGATGAGATGGTAGCTCGTCTGCATCTTGAGAAGCTTGGATGTGAGCTAACTGTATTGACCCAGGAACAGGCTGATTATATCGGAGTTTCTGTGCAGGGACCTTTCAAGGGAGATAACTATCGTTATTAATGTGTTTGGGACAAACATAGAATCGGAGATAGTGAATTGGACATTTTGTAGTAGGAGTACAGAGGATCGCTAAACAGACTGTACAGACATAAGCAATATCATTTTTGATAGGTTCGCCGTGACAGGAACACATCACTTTCATGTTCTCCACTTTCTCTTCCGGAACCAACATACACTTGCGGACGGAGATATCAGGAAGGAAATAATACGAAAACAAACCATAAAGAGACTTCGAAGATTGAGAACGGATGTACGTACCATTTGTTAGCAATGATATCTTCTTCAAAAATGGATTGTGTTTATCGAAAAGCTGACACACATCGATGGGACACTGTGTTTTAAAGCAGAAGACATCATTCATCGAATTCATAAAGCTACGAATCGGATTTTCAGTGACGTTCATAATGATAATACGTTTCCTCATACGAGAATCAGCATAACGATTAACAAGTACGGTAAAGGAAGCATCCCATTAGTGAAAGAAAGGATATAACACATTGTTCGTGATAGACAGGCATCCAATGTTGAAGGAGGTTGTGGATTGGAGTAAGACATCATTTTCTTGATTCGTGTGATAAGAAACTTACGAACAGCTGGTAGTTGTTGCGAATGCGTCTTTAGGTTGTCGAGAATGTCATCCTGAATTCGGGGAAAGATGATCTCCCTAGAAAGGATACTGCAAAATACTTCTTTACGGTTGTCCATTACCATAACAAGCAACAATGAGTTGGTTATGATGGTTTTGGATAATGAAGGAGTTGATGAAGGCAAAGAATGCCTCTAGGAACTCTTCAAAGCGTATGGGCCGATCAGGATTTGTCCGTTCTCGTAGAATCCAAGAATCAACATTGAGATCAACAATGATGGATAGAACAGTTCCTTCAAGTTCTATAGGGAATATCAAGTATACAAAGTATACGTGGCATCTCAACACAGATCGAAATGGGTTAGACGAAAACTACTTGAATTCCAGAATTGAGGTCGATTGTCCCACTTCCAGAAATCTTTGGCCTTGATAAGGTAAGAAAACACGAAGTTGTACTGTAATAATTAATCTGTGTTTATCCCAATGGATCAACGAAAGCAATATGAGTCCTTGTTTCCAGAGTACTCATTTGTCAACTTAGTTGGTCAGGGATCTTATGGAGATGTCTATTTTTGTATTCGTAAATCAGATAAGAAGAAAGTGGCAATAAAGGTGGTATGTGTCTGTCTCTTTACGTTTTCCATAGATTCGGAGTGTGAACGATAATATGGATGGAATATCGGTATCTACAATGAGAGAAATAGCATTCATGCGATATTGTCATCATCCTTGTTCTGTTAAACTTCTTGATGTATTGCCCCATTTTTGTATCTTTATATAATCCATTTTTTATATTTAGATTCGTCCAACAATATGGAGCAGTTATTCTCTCCCATGGCAATTGTTATGGATTATATTGAGAATGATCTTATGGGAATCGAACAGTCTTGTAGAGCGGGTTTCGTCCCTTGGCTCTCGATTGATGCCATTCGTTGGATTATGTTTCAGTTGTTCTCTGTACTTGACTATCTTCATAAACACAATATTATCCATCGCGATATCAAATCAGCTAATCTTCTTCTTACAAAAGATTGTGACCTTAAACTTGGTGATTTTGGTTTATCTCGAAAAATTGGTAATTATATGATTAGTGAATATACATATCGAGTTGTCACCTTATGGTATCGCTCTCCAGAATTGATTCTTGGTTGTCGTACATATGGTCCAGAAGTGGATATCTGGTCTGCTGGGTGTATATTAGGAGAATTACTGACTGGGATCACACTATTTCACAATTACAAGAATGATGATAGGGAACAGTTGGATGTAATATTTCGTCGTTGTGGATGTCCCACAGACCCCAAACTCTTATCACTAATGAAGTGGGCATTATGAAATAGACTAATGTGCAGAGAACGTAATGTTGCTGTTCCAGTTCAGTACCAGCGAGAGATGCGTAAGTACGTCTACAATGCATGCAGAAATACGAAAGCAAATGCCCACTACGTTCTCCCTGACGATGCAGTAGACTTACTGGATAGGATTATGCAAACAACTCCATCAGCACGTCCCACAGCTGCAAAGATCCTTTGTCATCCATTCTTCCGAGATCATGAAGAAATGCACTTTGCATTTCCTGTGACAGAAGAAGGAGGAAGTCATGAATTTGAGGTACGAAGTCGAATTCGGCAGATTCAGGTATGATTTAAGGAGAGTTTGTGACATAGTCTGTGAAGATCAAGGAGGTGATGTTGACACGGCGAAAGAGTGAAATTAACCAGTGGATCTCCCTTCCTGATGTAGTTGATCTAACCTATGATGTGGAAGAAGAACAAGCTTCCGTATCCAAGCAAGCAGTTTTAGTTGACGAAGGAGTTTCATCAAAGACCGTTTCATCTACAATGGGAGTTTCATCTGTAATAGAAGTTTCATCTCCAACACAATTACCAACTCCAGATCTGCGTCCGTTGATCAAACAAATGACAACTGAACTCCAGGAATCGACAGAACATAGTTCTCATGAGACAAAGAGAAAGAATAAGACGAAGGGACGAAACCGAAGAATCAAACCCCGAGTATGTCGGAAGCGGAAGAAGGAGTCAAGTTCCACAGGAATGTTGTATGGTAAGAATGATGAGCTTGTTGGTAGTGAATTGGATGTTCAAAGTGATGATAGGGGTGAGGAATCGAATTCGGAGGATATGGTACCCAAGCAAAGGAATGAGAAAGAGAAGATAATTCTTCATGAGAAAGATCATTCTAATGAGACAGAAGCAGAAATGCAGAACGAAGCCGTGGAGACAGTGAAGACCTCATCTCCTCCCCCTCAAGTCTCTCGACGCAATCGCTCTAAGCCATCACATAAAATACCGGCAGAAGAGGTGACACCTCCATCTAAACCAACCAAAGAGACGAATCGAGGCGTTACAGTAGTGAATTTGAACAAGAATGGGCAAACGATGGAAGTTGTAGTAGCCAGTGGAAAGAAACGAGCACCAAAGGAGATTGAATATTTGTACTCGATGCAGAGTCAGGAACTGGAGGAAAAGGAGAAACGTCGTTTGTTACGGGATGAACATATGAGACGAATTGAGGAAAAACGATACAAAGCGATGTTAGCTGATGCAGAAAAAGAGAAGAAGAAGAAGGAAAAGAAGGAAAAGAAGGTAAAAAAGGAAAAGACGAAAAGCAGAAGAAAATTAACAGAGAAGAAGTCTGTACGGACTCAGGAAACAGAGATTCTGTCTCCTGTTGAGCCACTAATTCCGCTAAATGATCAACCAGAACCTCATTCATTCATTCTTGCATCTCCTCAGAATGAGACAACGAATTCTCTAAATCCTTCTAATGGAGTGGATTCTTCATTGACACCTCATATTTCAGAGATGGTCCATCCATCAGGGCTTGTTCTTTCGAATATTCCTGACGACGGCTTCACTGAGTCATTTGTCCAGATTGCAAAAGAGATTCCTGTAATGACTATGGAACAACCATTATTCACCATCTCACAACCTGAACGCAGTGAGTCGTTTCAAGACATTTGTACAGTGAATCCAGCAACAGTTCGTGCGCTCTCACCTTCTCGTTCACCTTCTGTCTAATGTGTTTTTATGTCTTTTAATATGTTAGTACTGCTGTGTTTACATTATTGAGGGTTCTTATGAAAGTTTGGAGGGAAATAGATTATCGTCTCCAGTATGGGAAACTAATTCTTATTTACCTTAAAGTGTTTCTATTCGTGTAGTAGAGCAGTCTTAGTGATTTATATTACTTGACTTTGACAATTGTGTTTCTTGACAAATCAAGTTCCTTAGGGGTTTTCTATATTCTCTTTTCATTATGGAATATTTTGCACTTAGTATAAAGAGTTATAATGATTGTGTTCCAGTACACGTTTACACAGTTTTTCTGTAAACGTTTAATTGATCATGACAATCGATCCTGAAAATGGTTTTCATGTCGGTACTGTGCTTTCGTGCATTATTGGTGTGACTGGGCAAACGGTGTATAATTGTCTTTTATTACCCTGTTTACCATTTTTAATCAAGTTCTATTATCCAGACGTATGTTCTATTTCTAACACTTGACATGTAGATCGATTACAGTGATATTGGGTATTACTCTGGTTATCTTCTGTCCATGTACTATCTTGGACAGATTCCTGGGGCAATTTTCTGGGGATGGTATGCTGATCAACATGGTAGACGACAAACAATGTTGCTCATTTCTCTTTGTAGGGAAACACCATTTATTCCACCTTAGTTAACATCGTTTGTATAAGTGCTTTGGGACTTAGTCGCAACTACTATCTAAGTCTAGTTATCCGTTTGGTGCATGGACTTACCGACGGCACCTTAAACGTAACAAAGACGATCATTACCGAAATCTCAAATGATCGCAACATTTCGCTGGGTACATCCTTCATTTTCTTAGGAATTTCTGTGGGTCGTGTTGTCGGACCTCTGATGAGTGGATTCCTAACAGATCCAACAGTGGTGAAACCCATTACTGACTTGATTCCATTTTTGAAGATAGTTGTTCTCTTATAATTCACTCACACATAGTCTCCATTTTTAATCCCGTTTGTAATTGCCGCTTTAGTCTTCGTTATTGTTTTTATCTTCTTTGTATTCTTTGCCGAAGAGTCTCTGTCACCAGAAGAGCAGGAAACTGCTCGTAAATACAAAGAAGATATGAAGGTAATCAGAATTCGAAGGAATGAAAAGTAGAGAAGTCTAAGTGGAATTCTTCGTAAGAATCCTTTGGAGGGATATGACTCCCACGAGCAGTTGATATTGCAATATAGTAAATACTCCAGTTACAGTTCGATTTTGAAGGATCGGGATGTGTTGATGGCTGTGATTATCTATGGTATTCACACATTTGCTCAAATGTCATTTGATGCTCTTATTCCCAACGTTTATGTAAACAAGCAAGAGTATGGAGGGTTTCAGTTCCCTGTCGATGCCATCGGGTGGATTCAGATGACTGCTTTCCCGTTGTCGTTTGCTCCGAGTATGTGTAGAAATATCCTGTAATTGCTAGTGCTTCTCTGCCCGTTATGGAATCGAATCATGCCATACCGAAAGGAGATGTTCGTTATGAATGTATTAGTTGTGTTGTGTTTCTGTATTTATCCGCTTGAGTCTCGTTTCAATAGTAGTAGTCCACTTGTATATTTCGATTGTGGTACGTAATATATATAGGTAGAGTTTAGTGCAGTGACCTTTTTCTATTGTCTATATTGTTCATTCCGACTAGTGCTGTTTAAGTGATAATCGAATGTATCTGTGATGCATAGTATTTCCATTGTCCTAGTTTCAAATACATCGTATAAAGAGTTTCGTGGCACTATTATGGGTCTTTCTCAGACAGTTGGTAGTCTCGGTCGATTCATTGTAAGGGATTTGGAATTGCATATATTCTAGGGTCCTACTCTCATTCCTCCTCTTTATGCGTGGAGTTGCCATAAGAATACGATGTGGATTAACCATCGTCTTTCTTTCTATGTAATCACTTCAGGATGATTTTCAGAAATAGGCTATAGCTTTTATTGTTCTAATAAACTTCATTCCCATTACCTATATTTCAGAAGCCAGTAATAAGGGAAGGGGTTCAATTCAAAGTACCGTTCAGCATACTCATTCAATTGTTTGTTGATCACTTCATTATCGAACTTAGTAATTGTGTGCCAATTGCAACCTGCCAATTTGGAATAAGTCCCGTTACAGGAGAAACATCAGCACTTTTTTAAAGATTATACTTTAAGTCTGTAATCGAATTTCTGTAAGTGTATTTGGTCTCTTATGAATGAGAAAAGAATCCTTCGACAATATGGTGTACGATAGTAAAGACGGCTTTCACATTGGAACACTCCTTTCGTGTACCCTGATGGCAGTGAATTGGTCATTGTTCTCTGCAATGATCTTCCCCAACATGCCTTTCTTGGTTCGGATGTATTATCCTGACGTACCAACTCGTTTGTATTCTGATGCATAGATATCCGATGAAAATGTTGGATCACTCGTTGGTATTCTTACGGCTTCTTTCTTTGTCGGTCAAATACCAGGCTCACTCTTTTGGGGACGATTAGGAGATACGATTGGAAGGAAAACTTCTATTGTGATTACGTTGATTGGTGATGTTTAACCGAGGGGCTTATTCCTAGTAAGTGCATTATGTTTAGCTCTTTTCGGATTTTCAGATAATTATAGTCTAAGTGTGTGGATTCGATTTTTCCATGGTCTTCTTGATGGAGCAATTCCTTTAGGAAAGACAATCCTTTCTGAGATCTCTAATGAAAAGAATATTGCATTTGGAACAAGTCAGTTCTTTGTGGGTAGTTCAGTTGGTGGGTCCGAGTTGATTGCTTCGTTAAACTCTAGACTTGTTGGTCCTATTCTTTGTGGTTACCTCTCCAACCCAGATAATATTGCTCCCCTCATTCGAGTAGCTCCAATCTTCGGAAAGGTAATTTGACAACATTGCATCTGATTAATAGCGTCCTTTCCTTTTTCCATTTTTGATTGCTGCTTCTTTATTAGTACTATCAGCACTTATGTTTGCCTTTTTCTCCATTGAAACTCTCACCGAAGAAGAGAGACTGAAGGCAAAACAGATGCGATCTCAGCTCAAAGTCTGACTTGAATCTTTCCATCAGCAATAGAGAGGGCTCAGTGGAATTATTCGTAAGCGAGAATCGCAACGCGATCTGGAGGAACGTCTTCTTGTGAGTTATCAAGAACAATCCTCACCTCGGTATCTATTCAGTCAATCGGATTTCATGCGTGTTATGATCGTCTATGGCTGTATCTCTTTCATTCAGATGGCCTTCGATACTGTTGTACCTGTTGCCATGGCATCACCTCGTCGATTAGGAGGACTTGGACTTAACAGCGAAGGTATCGGTTTGATTGTGGGAATTTCATCACCTTATCAAATCGCTTTGGGTTGGGATCATTAGAGGACATGAATTATAGCCTTTCTGATGCTGATG
>JABLTK010052105.1_pt1 | contig 31889 bp, 37 predicted proteins | sample 7160131 | NCBI WGS metagenome assembly JABLTK01 (sample SAMN14651221, study PRJNA627086) | human gut metagenome | isolation source: feces | host: Homo sapiens
AAATATCAAAAATTATATCATGAAGGAATAGTATCTGAACCAGTTCCACACTTGTTAATTATATGTGATGAGTTCGCAGAATTGAAACAACAACAACAAGATTTTATGAATGAATTAATCAGTGTTGCAAGAATTGGACGTAGTTTAGGAGTACATCTTATTTTAGCTACTCAAAAACCAGCAGGAGTTGTAGATAACCAAATTTCCACTTACTTGAACTTCTGCATTCGTAGCCCATAATTCATTTATTTCAGGGTCACATGCTACAGAGTTTTTGCAATCTTCAATTCTTTTATTAAATATTTCTTTTACTTTATCAACATCGTTTGAATTTTCTACTTCAACTAAAGCTATTTCTTGAGCAAATCCGATTATTGCTGGAGTATATATATTCTCTTGTTTTAGAGAAATATCAGAAAGTCCGGGATAATAAGATTCAATCATTTCTTGATCTGTTTCTTGGAAAAAAGTAAGATCATTTTTTAAATTTTCAGGTTGCGCTTCGATAATATAATCATATACATTTTCTAAATCTTTTGTTTCTGTAGAAGAATTATTATTCTCATTAATATCAATGACATTATCATCTAAATCATCACTTGTCGTTTGATTTTTGCAAGCAGCAAATGAAAATACGCAAGCAACAGAAAGAATACCTAAAATAAAACGTTTCATCACAACATCTCCTTTTCTAGTTACATATTATAGTTTATAAAACGAAAAAATGCAATTAAAAGGGAAAAAGTCACAAAACGTTTACAGATTTGAACAGAAGAAAAGACTATAGGTTATAGTTATTTAAACTTCTTTTCTTTCATATATTAAGCAAGATATTTTATATGATATATAGTAGAAAATAGCAATCAAGCCTAAAAATATAAGAGGTAACAATTTTTCTAAAGCTCCGCTTATAACATTTTCGTTTATATTGAAAATAAGCACATTTGCAATAAACGATGCAATTATCATAGCAATTAATGTTGAAATAATTCTGCCTTTTTCAATACCAAATTTGTATATGCAAGGTAGTTGAATAGAGTGGACTAACGCAATCCCAAATGTGCCAGACAAAGCAATAATAATCAGTTCGTAAAGATTTGGTATTGCATTATTTAAAGTGCAAGATACGATTAAATTTATAATTATACCAATAAGCGTTCCAACAAAAGTTGCCAATATTGTAAGCCAATACTTCGATGCCACAATTTCTTTTTTTGTTGTTGGCAAAGTTAATACGTATCTATCTGCTTTAGAAGTGGTATCATAACTAAACGAAACTATTGCAAACATTCCAAAAGCAAGTGTGATTAAAATAAGTAGAGTAGGGTTTATGCTCTTATCTTCAGAAGCATAACTAAAGCTAGTAATAAAGAAGATGACTATGTAGAAAAACATTGTCCTAACGTAACTCTTTAATTGTAATAAATCTTTTAAAATTAAACCTTCAATTATTTTCATCTATTTTTCCCCCTTTATATAAAGTAGCATAATATCTTCAAGGCTAGGCTTATCAATAATTGCTATATTTGGATATTTTTTTGCAAACATATTTCTATCTTCAACTAATAATTCATAATCATATTTATTTTTCTTGTATCTAACAAAATCATCAGAGTTAATCGAGCTAAATTCTTCGGTACTGCATTTTACAATTCCATACTTTTCTAGAAGTTCATCTTTATCTTTGCACATTACAATTTCACCATTATTTATAAAAGTAATATAATCTGCAACATGCTCTAAATCAGATGTTATATGACTAGACACAAGTATAGAGTTTTCACCATTTTCAATAAAGTCTTGAAATATATCTAAAATTTCATTTCTAGCAACAGGGTCAAGTCCAGAAGTAGGTTCATCTAATATTAAAAGTTTTGGCTTATGCGAAAGTGCAACAGCAATTTTTAATTTCATTTTCATTCCACTCGAAAATTCTTTAGAAATTTTGTCGATTGGCAAATTAAATTCTTTTAAATATTTAAAGAATAATTCTTCATCCCAGTTTTTATATATTTTTTTCATGATTTTATTTATATCTTTGCCAGTAAGATATTCGGATAAGAAGCTGTCGTCTAATACAACACCAACGTTTTCTTTAATCTCCTTCTCATCTTTTCCTAAATCTAATCCAAATATCTTTATTTCTCCTGAGTCGATTCTGATTAGATTTAAAATTGATTTTATTGTAGTTGTTTTACCTGCACCGTTTTCTCCAATTAGTCCCATAATCATTCCATGGGGAAGAGAAAGGTTTATATTTTTTAATTCAAACTCTTTATATCTTTTGTTTAAGTTTTTTACTTCCAAAATATTTTCCATTTTTATTCCTCCATAAATAAAATATCTAACATATTCTTAACTTCTTGCTCAGAAATTTTGCTAAGTTTAGCAAGTTGCACAGCAGTATCTAGTAAGTCTTGAATTTTAGCAAGTTGCTCTTCCTTAATTAGTTCAACATTTTTATTTGCAACGTATGTACCTTTGCCAGGAACGGTTTCAACGAATCCTTCTTTTTCTAATTCATCATAGGCATTTTTGGTTGTTATAACACTAATACGTAGGTCCTTTGCAAGAGTTCTAATAGACGGTAGAAGCTCACCAGTCTTAAGTTCATTTGAAACAACTTTATTTTTTATTTGTTCTGTGATTTGCTCATAAATAGGTTTATTACTTGAATTACTTATTATAATATTCATACTTCCTCCTAACTTAACTGTATATAAGCAGCATATACAGTTAATATCAGAATGTCAATATGAAACTTGAAAAAATAATTATTAAATAAGAAAACCATGGGTAAACAAATTTGTTACCCATGGTTTTTTACGTTTAAGGAATTAAGTCCTTTCCATAGAAATATCCGACAATCTTTTCAGTCTCATTGTTCAAACGATAAATCTCACCGTGATAGGGGAAAGAAGTCTCCACAGTAGAACTGTATGATTCTTCAACAGAATTCATATTCCAATATTGAAAAACAATCCAAACTTTTTCTGTATTTACCCAAACGATATACCAGTATTTTTGGCGATTAATATATTCCTCAGACTTATCTAGGTAAATGTCACCTTTTTTCCAGAACTTCACAGCTGGATGCTTAGAATTTTCGTCATAAATATGATTTCGATAAATCTCTTGAAACATTGCACGCTCAAAATTCCATCCTCTCAAATCATCAATCGGAAAAGCAGGAAGCTCATCATAGTGCTCTCTTGAAACAGTAATAGGGCAGCTACCAACATCCGGAACACCTTGGCGATACAAATGGTCAAGTCTCATAGTTGTCGACATCTTGTGATACCTCCTCATAATTATTTAGAAGTTCTTCAAATTCTTTTGCTTGGCTAAAGTATATCATGTTTTTGCATTATGTCAAGGAAAATGTGGCATACTATAAAGACACCAAAAAAAGTTACAACCTTTTATGTGAAATAAATGTGAATTTTAGCACTCTCCTATTGACAGTGCTAAAAAGTGATGTATAATCGTAAATGTACCGAGTGAGAGAGAGGCTTATGAGGTACAAATAAAATTAATATATGTGCTACCTGCAATATGGTGTCAACACATAAAACGAAAGGATGATTTATATGATCATGATACCAAGAAGAAATGATTTTGATTTGTTTAATGATATGTTTAGAGATCCATTTTTTAATGAGCATGAGACACGTGTGATGAAAGCAGATATTAGAGAAAAGAAAGATAAATACTTGATTGATATTGATTTGCCAGGTTATAGCAAAGAAAATATAAAGATTTCTGTTGAAGATGGATATTTAACAGTTCAAGCAACAATAGATTCAAATCATGAAGAAAAAGAAAATGGTAAATTTGTAAGAAGAGAAAGATATACTGGTAGTTGCTCAAGAAGCTTCTACGTAGGTGAAGATGTTGAAAGTGAAGATATTAAAGCATCTTTCAAAAACGGCATATTGAACTTGGAAATTCCTAAGAAAGAAGAAAAGAAATTACCAGAAAAGAAATACATTCAAATAGATGAATAGTAAAAATTCGAAGGTCCTGTAATGCAAAAGTGGTTATTCCACAGTCCTGCATTGCAGGATTTTTCTATTTTCCGAAATAAAGCATATCTAAAAATTACAAAATATTACCCTTTAAGACCAAATGCCTTTCTTTGTCCCGTAAAATAAGGTGTATTAGTATTATTTATAGCTAAAAGGCGCTGAAATTTTAAAATCAAAAAGGGGAGTAGAAATGGATCCAGATATTTTTTTCAATTTTGAAGTAGTTTCTAGAATAAATAATGGAGATATAGCAAGCTGGTTATTTGTTAATGTTATAGGAATAATAATATTAACCGGATTAGAAATATATATGTTTTTGAAATTATTTTGTATAGATTGTAAAGTAAAAGATTTAATTCATTTGTATTGTATTAGTGGGGTTTGGAAAGTTTTTTATCTTTTATTTGCACCAACACCATATTTTATTATTGTAGATGCACTTTTCCAAATTCTTTTATACAAAGTAATATTAGAAGCAGATATCGAAGAATGCATACTTGGTGTTACAATAAATCTTATAGTATCTATTTTTCTGCGAGCCATTTTTGCTAGTTTATTAATGCTTAGGATGCAACATAATGAAATATATCTGTATGAAATGTATGAATTTACGTTTACCAAATGGTTTATTCCAACTTTAATTTTAGCAAGATTTCTAATGTGTCATTACATATATGAATATGATATTATTGTGGATTTAGTAGTGGACATGCAAAGAAAAACAAGATTTGATATATGTGTACTATCGCTAATTGTTATGGGACTTATGGTATTTACAACTGTTAAATTAATGTATACCCAGTATGAATTAAGTCTTGGAGGATATATGTTAAATATGGGATTATTAACGGCATTACTATATATTGGTGTCAGAAATGTTATGCGAATAGATAAAATAAAAAAACAAGAGATGGTAATTAATAATTTAAAAGAATACACGGAAAACTTAAATTCAGTAGATGATGGGATGAGAGAGTTTAGACATAACTTTGCTAATTTTGTTCAAGCTTTAGATGGATATGCTAGTGTTGGAGATATTACTGGAATTAAAAAAATGTGTAGAGATCTTTGTAAAGAATGTAGAAGCATGAATAACTTAAATGGTCTTACACCTAAAGTTATAAATAATCCATCACTATATAGTTTAATAATGTATAAATATAGACGTGCAGAAGATTATGGAGTAACAATGAATGTGGAAGTTTCGACAGAAGTAGATAATTTAAATATAAGTGACTACCATCTTAGTCTTATCTTAGGAGTGCTATTAGATAATGCAATAGAAGCCGCAAAAGATTGTCCCACTAAAGAGGTTAATTTGAAATTTGTAAGAGACACATTAAGAGGAAACAAATTTATTATTGTTGAAAATACATATATAAATCGAAATCTTGATGTAGATAAAATTTTTGAAAAAGGATATAGCACCAAGAAGACAATAAACGAAAGCCAAAGAGGAATTGGGCTTTGGAATGTTAAAAAAATAGTTGATAATTGTGAGACGTTAAATTTATATACATATAAAGAAAAATTGTTCAGTCAAAAGCTAGAAATTCGTACGCAAAGTTAATATTGAAAACATCTCCCTAAAAGCAAAGGCTCTGCATTGTTTGTAATGCAGAGCCTTTATAGATAGAAGAACTACCTATTTACAAAAATCCAAATAAAAAATTATTTCAGATTTTCAGAAAATTCGTTTACAACAAGATCTTCAAAAGGAACACGATTAGTTAGCTCGCCACTTTGCTGGATAACGTCTTGGAGTCGTTCGAAAGCATCCTTAGTCATAAAAGGAGTTTCGTTCCAAGCGTCAATCGACTTGTATCTTTCAACAACCTTTTCAAGAGTATCAAGATTAGAGTCGGGGAAAGAAGGGAGAAGTACTTCAGCAACTTCACGCGAAGTATGAGTTGCTACCCATTCCTGACCTTCTGCAATAGCGATGACAAACTCCTGAATCAAATCGTGATTCTTGGCGAGATAACTTTTGTTTGCAAAGTATGCAGTGTAAGGAATATCACCAGAAGCCTCACCAACAGAAGCCAAGATATATCCTTTGCCTTCTTCTTCAAGCATTGTGGCAGTAGGTTCGAAAATTGTTACGTAGTCGCCAATACCACCGACAAAAGCTCCGGTCATGGCATCGAAACTGATGCTATTATCGAAATTCATGTCAGTAGAAGGCTCAAGTCCGTTTTGGCGAATTACGTATTCAAGAGTCATATACGGTACGCCACCTTTTCTACCAGGCAAGACGTGTTTATCTTTCAGATTAGTCCACTCAAACTTTTCGTCTTTGTCACGACCAACCAAAAAAGAACCATCTCTTTTGGTAAGCTGAGCAAACACCTGAGGATAATCTTCTTTGCCTTGCAGATAAACATAGATAGCTGCTTCAGGGCCAGCAAATCCGATATTCACCTGACCAGACAAAACAGCCGTCATAACCTTGTCGGCACCTTGGCTATTTATGAGTTCGACATTGATGCCGTGTTTTTCAAAAAAGCCAAGACTTATTGCGACGTACTGAGGGGCATAGAACACAGAATGCGTAACTTCACTAATCTTAAGAGTAGTGAGGTTGCTCGCAAACGATGTCGGTACAATACAAACGAAGAGAAGCAGGACTACGAGAAGGGCAATGTAACGTTTCATGATGTTTCCTCCTTTGATGTCGGTCCGAGAGCTATTACTTTCGATTTACTTTCTTACTAATGAGATTGCCAAGTAGCAAAACACATTGATACATGACATAAGCTACAATAGCAAGAATTATGACACTCGTCATTACCAGGTCTAGCTTGAAAACCTGCCCACCATAAACAATAAGGTGACCTAACCCTCCTTTCGACACTAAGAATTCACCGGTAATGACGCCTACCATACAAAGTCCAATGTTTACCTTAAAAGCATTAATCAAATTAGGAATGTTAGCAGGAAAAACAATTTTGCAAAATACTTGCAATCTTGTTGCACCGAAAGTTTTAAGCATCTTTAGGAGGTTTTCGTCTGTACTCATAAAACCATTTAGCATTTCAAGAATAGTAACGATAAGTGATATAGCAAGTGCCATCGTTATTATAGCAGGCATTCCAGCACCCACCCAGACAATTATTATCGGGCCGAGTGCAACCTTCGGCAAGCTGTTTAAAACTATGAGGTAAGGTGATGCAACTTTTGATAAAAAAGGTGACCACCAAAGAATGCTTGCTATAAGAGTTCCTATCGTAGTGCCAAGCAAAAATCCAATAAGAGTTTCAAGGCAAGTTATTCCAATATGCTCTAAAAGTCCATTAGAAAGCATATTTATAAATGTTGCTACAATTTTCGAAGGCTTACTAGTTATAAAACTATCTATAACACCTACATTTGCCAAAACTTCCCAAAGTACAATAAACATCACGAGAATTAAAATTTGCGTAATTCTTATATAGAGTTTATTAAGACGTAATTTTTTTAGATACCGTTTCCTTTCTTCAGAAAGAACTTTCTTATCCATCGCTATTCAGCTCCTTCCAAATGATGTCGAAGTATTTGCTAAAACTAGGATTATCCCTGCAAGTAAGTGGTGTCCGATTTTCCATGTCGAAATGAATGGGATGAACACTACGTATATAAGTCGGTCTCTTTGTAAGCACAATTACATCATCAGACATACTGATACTTTCTGGAATATCATGTGTTACCATGATTGTTGTAATATTTTCAGATTTGATAATCTTGAAAACATCATCTGCAACAGAAAGCCGAGTCTGATAATCGAGTGCAGAAAAAGCTTCATCAAGAAGTAAAACATCAGGTCTAATAGTTAGTGTCCTAATCAAAGCAACCCTCTGACGCATACCACCAGAAAGTTGAGAAGGATATTTTTCTCTAAATTCATATAATCCATACTTATGCAAAAGTTCATCAACATATTCCTTAGAATTTTTAGAAATCATTTTCTTGACTTCAAGACCAATCAAAATGTTTTGATAAATGGTCCGCCAGTCTAAGAGATAATCTTTTTGAAGCATATACCCAATACTGTAACTATTTTTTTGAGGTTGGGAATTATCGTTGAAAATCATACCTGTCGACGGCTCTTCAAGACCACTAATAATCGAAAGTAGAGTAGATTTGCCACAACCACTAGGACCAACGATACTAGTAAAGCTTCCTTTTCTAAAAGTGTAAGTAAAATCTAGAATTGCAGAAGTCTCACCATTTAAATCTTGATACGTCTTCGTGATGTTCTTGAGAGTGAGCGAGTTTAGCATGATTTTCACCTCCTTATAAGTTCGATTACAATATAGTATATGCAAACATAAAAAACGGTGATAGAAATATAGAAGATTATTTCTGAGTTATCTTTTCTTTTTTAGGAAAATCTTTTAGCTCGTGAAAAGCTCCATTTTCATAGACTTTCAAAGTATTATTTTTTGTTGCGACAACGAATCTATTGTCTAAGTTTTCTTTTTGGATGATTCTAGTTGGTGAAGAGACAGCAACAGAGTTATCTGGCATATCTTGGTATACAACAGCATTTGCACCAATTCTACAATTATTGCCTATTTTAACATTTCCAATTATTTTCGCACCAGCACCTATATATACATTATCGCCAATCTTAGGATTACCTTGATTATTACTGTCAAGAAGTCTATCAGCACCTATAGTTACTTGCTGAAAAATAACTGCATTTTTTCCTATTTCACTCATATCAGAAATAAAAACTCCCATAAAACCATGTGGCATATAGGGGTGATTTGCAAATTTTGATGTAATTCCGACATATCCACCTTCTTTGTGAATATAATAGTCGTAAACAGTAGCAACAATTCCTTTATCAAGGTTGTTTTTTACTAAGTAGTCTTTAATGTTCCAAATGTTTTTAAATTTCAAAAAGACAAAAAAGGATAACATACTTTTAATCATATTTTTCATAATATAGATAGCCTCCTTATAAGATTATTTAATACAAGTATAATATAAAAATTTACTACTGACAACGCATAATAAAATTTTATAAAAGGCTTGTAATGTGAAAATAAACGTTATATAATACGTAAACACTATAAAAGTTATGTTATCCAAAAATAATTATGATTGGAGGAAGTGACCATGAAATACAAGTGTTTAGTTTTAGATCACGACGATACTGTAGTAAACAGTACTTACGAGATTCATTATCCATCGTTTATTGGATATTTGAAAAAAGCCAGACCAGATTTTTCGATTACTTTTGATCAGTATATGCATGAAAATTTTCATCCAGGATTTCAAGCTTTTTGCACGGATACATTGAAACTTTCTGATAAAGAGATGGAAGAGGAAGTTGAATATTGGCGTACATACGTTAGAGAGCATGTTCCTACTGCGTATAAGGGATTTAAGAAAATTCTTCAAAAGTTTAAAAAAGAAAATGGCATCATTTGTGTTGTTTCGCATTCTCTTTCTGAGAACATTTTGAGAGATTATAAGGCAAACGAATTACCGACACCAGATGATGTGTATGGTTGGGAGAAACCTGCAAATGAGCGAAAGCCATCACCGTATCCAATATTTGAAATCATGAGTAAATATGGACTTAGTCCACTTGAGATTTTGATGGTCGATGATTTAAAACCAGGCCTAGATATGGCACGAGATGCTGGAATCGATTTTGCAGCAGCAGGTTGGGCATACGAACTTCCTGAGATTCAAAGCTATATGAAAAAGCATAGTGATTACTATTTAGAGACTGTTAAAGAATTGGAAAATGTAGTATTTGGATAAAATTTAAAATGAGGTGAAGTAAAATTTCTTCACCTCATTTTTTAATATGTTATAATATTTGTATGAAAGGATGATTGAAATGGGTGAAAAGAAAGCATTAGTACTTTGTGGTGGAGGAGCCAAAGGTGCATATCATATAGGAGTTTGGAAAGCTTTACAAGAAATTGGTTATGAACCAGATATTATAACAGGCACATCAGTTGGTGCTCTAAACGGCGCATTATTTACTATAGGAAAAGCAGATGTGGCAGAAGAACTTTGGAAAAATATGAGCATGGATACAGTATTTGAAGACGAGGCAAATAAAGATATAAATTCTATAAAATCAATAAATGAGTTTGTATTAAAACTTGGAAAGATCGGTGGAATTGATCCTAAGCCTTTAAAAGAAACTTTTAAATCATTATCTGATGAAGAAGCTTTTAAAAAATCAAAAATAGAATTTGGTTTGGTAACGACACAATTAAAACCAATAAAAAGGGTCGAATTATTTACAGATGAAATAGAAGAAGGAAAGATTGCGGACTACATTTTAGCAAGTACAGCATGTTTTCCAATAATGCAAAAATATAGTATAGATGGTGTTGATTACATAGATGGTGGTTACACAGATAATGTTCCTTTTAATATGGCATTAGATAGAGGGGCAACTGAATTAGTAATAGTTGATATGCACGGAATGTATCGTGTAAGTAGGCCAGATGACGTAACAGCGGAAATTCATTACGTATCACCAAAAGAAGATTTAGGAAACTTTATGATATTTAATAAAAAGCAATCATTATTAGATATGCAACTTGGATATATGGATACGTTAAAAGTTTTTGGAAAATTAGAAGGAACGTATTATGCGTTTAATTTAGGTAGCACTAAAAAAGCAAATGAGTATAACGGAGCTTGCAGAAACCTTTACAAAAGAATTTTTACAGACCTACCAAAAGATAGTGCTTTAGAAAAATTAGCTAAGAGTTCATTTTATAAATGTATTAAAAATTATAACGAAGAACTTTTTTGCGAAAGTTGTAATGTTTTAGATATCTTAGAAATTGCAGCAGAAATATACGATGTGGACTTGTATAAAATATATTCTTTTGAAGAGCTAGCAAATGAAGTGCATATCAAATATTTAAAATCAATTGAAAGTGAAATCTATAAGAAAATAATGTCACTAACAGAAATAAAAAAATCAATGACAAGTTTTACAGAATTAAAAAAGATTTTCTCAAACTATGATAGAAAAGAATTATCGAATTATATTGCATATCTATTTACAATTAGTGAACTAACTATGATGCAGAAAAATCAAATACTAGCGATTACGGCTGTAATGCCAGAATGTTTATGTGCAGCAATATTAGTTTCAGCATTCAAATAAAAATTATGGACTTAAGAAAATAAAATTTTTCCTAAGTCCTTTTTTCTCTGTAAATTAAATTTTTTTTACTCAAGTGTCGATGTGCAATGTGGGCATCTTGTTGCCTTTATGTTTATTGTACTTTTGCAGTAAGGGCACTCTTTTTCTGTTGGTTCTGGTGCAGGTGCTTCTTCGTGTTTTTTATGTGATACAAGTATTTTTTTGAAGATTATAAAAATTGCAAGTGATACGATAGCGAAATTTATTACAGCAGTTATAAAATTACCATAAGTTAAAATAGCTGCTCCGTTTTCTTGTGCTTCTGCAAGTGTGGCATAGCTTGAACCGTCTAGTGGTATAAACCATTCTGAAAAATCAAGTCCGCCAGTAACGGCGCCAATTATCGGTGTTAATATATCTTTAACTAAAGAATTCACTATGCTTGTAAATGCAGAACCAATAACCATACCTATTGCTAAATCAATAGCATTTCCTTTTATAGCAAATGCTTTGAATTCTGCCCAAAAGCTTTTAGTTTTTTCGTTTACTTTTTTGAAATCTACGTCTTTATTTAAGTCTACTTTTTTTATTTTTTTCATGTTTTGCCTCCTTGTTTTACAAGAATATAATACAAGCAGGTAAGAAAAATGTCAATCAAAAAATTCTCCTAATGATTTGAACTCATAGTCTTTTTTCGAAAGATACTTTATTGTATCTTCTAAAACATCATAAGTTTTATTTAAATCGCCTGAATCATGCATTAGTATTACTAGAACATCTTTTCCTTTTGAAGTTTTTTTGAATATATTAAAAGAGCTTTCACGAGAAAGTTTTTGCACAGAATCATTTGTGAGTGAGTTCCAATCAATGTATTTGTAGCCAATAGATGTTAGGGCCTTCGCACAAATGTTTTTTTGAGATTTATATATTGGAGAAGTAAATCCGTTTGGAAATCTGAAAAGTGTACAATTAAAATCTGAAATTTGTAATGCTTGCCTTATAGATTCTTCTGTTTTTTGTAGTTCTTCTTTAAAGGCAGATTCGCATGAATATAGTTTATTGGCTTTGTGTGAGTATCCATGATTGCCTATAAAATGTCCACCATCATATATCATTTTTAAAACATCTGGATTTTCATCTACAGCCTTCCCTAAAACGAAAAACGTAGCTTCTATATCGTATCTTTCTAAAATTTCTAAGACTTTTGGTGTTACGATTTTTGAAGGACCATCGTCAAAAGTTAAAAATGCTACTTTTTTTCCGTGATATTTTTCTTTTACTTCGTGCATTAAATCGCAACTTTCAGGTTCATTTGCAGCAAAAGAAAGGATAAAAAAAGAAGTCGTAAAAACAATAATAAAAATTAATCCAACTATAATAATAGATTTTTGTTTTATTACGAAAAACACAAAAATCACCTCAATAGCAGTATATCATTAAAGTTACATTAAAATGACTAAATAATTATCTTATCTTTGATTAAGTACAAAGTTAAAAGTCTGCCCCATTCTAATTCTTACTTGTATTTTTTATGCAAAAGTGATATAAATACGCAGTGTAGGGGTGATTTTATGAGAGAGATAATTTTTAAAATGGAAAGACCTAATCTAGTAAAGGTTGGAGATATAGTTGAAGTATCTGAAGGAGAGTTACCATCAAGCTGGTATTATACTATAGAACCTGCAGTCGCAATGTCTCCGAATATTCCTTTATTTGAAAGGCTAAAATCTAAGACGGGAAAGGTTACAAATATACGTGAAGAATTAGTTGGTTCATACGTAACTGTTGAGTTTGATGAATAAATTTTAGTGTGTTAATGTAACAAAAAGATATTTAGTACATAGATAAAATATGTTGAAAGGAAGTGCAAAATGTCACTTTTAAGTTTAAGTAATGTTAAGAAATCCTTTGGTGCAACTATGCTTTTTAGTGGCATTTCATTTACGATAGAAGATAATCATAAAGTAGGTTTAGTTGGAGTAAATGGTTCTGGAAAGACTACACTTTTTAAAATAATTCAAGACAAACTAGATTATGATAGTGGAGAAATTTTTAAATCTAAAAATACAATAGTTGGCTATGTTGAACAGTTTATATGTGAAGACGATAGAACAGTTTACGAAGAGGCTTTGGAAGCCTTTAGATATTTAATAGATATTGAAAATAAAATTCATGAACTTCAAAAGGATATAGAATTACGGTCATGAAAAGCTAGAAGCTAAGATAAGTTTAAAAAATTCTTTGGAAGAAAAGTTTTTAGCAGAGGGAGGATATACTTTTAGAAGTATCACAAAATCTACATTAAAAGGATTAGGATTTAAAGACGAAGAAATTGAATTAAAAGTATCTAAATTAAGTGGTGGTCAGAAAACAAAATTAATGCTCGCTAAAATGCTTTTGAGTAAGGCAAACTTGTTATTATTAGACGAGCCTACTAATAACCTAGATATTGATGCAATAGAATGGCTTGAAAATTTTTTGATAAACTACAAAGGAAGCTTTATAGTTATTTCACATGATAGATATTTTTTAGATAAGGTTACAAATGAGACTTTTGAACTTGAAAATAAACGTCTAAGTAGTTATACAGGAAATTATTCAAAGTATCTTGAGTTAAAAGCTGAAAGAAATAAAACACTTTCTAGAAAATATGAAAGTGATCAAAAAGAGATTGCAAGAATAGAGGGCATTATTGAGCAACAAAAAACTTGGAGCCAAGAAAGAAATTATAAAATAATAAAATCGAAGCAAAAAGTTATAGACAGAATTCAAGATTCAATGATTAAACCAGATGAAGAAATGGAGAAAATGAGATTTCATTTTGAAGCAATTGCTGGTGGAAATAGAGAAGTCTTATTTGTAAAAAATCTTCAAAAAAGTTTTGGAGAAAGATTACTTTTTAAAAATGTTTCGCTTGAAGTTTTGAAAAAGGAAAGAGTTTTTATAATTGGTCCAAATGGCTGCGGCAAGACTACTTTATTAAAAATTCTTCATAATAAGTTAGTTCAAGATAGTGGAAGTTTTGAAATTGGTAGTAATATGAAAATTGCTTTTTATTCTCAAACACAAGAAGAGTTTATAGAAAATAAAAGTATACTAAATTTTGTTTGGGAGAAACATACAGAACTAAACCAAACAGAAGTTAGAAAAGCATTAGCCAGTTTTCTTTTTAAAGGTGAAGATGTAAATAAAAACATATTAGAGCTAAGTGGTGGTGAAAAGGCACGTTTGGCACTACTTTTAATGATGCTTACAAAATCTAATTTTCTAATTCTCGACGAGCCGACAAACCATCTAGATATATATGCTCGTGAGGCATTAGAAAATGCACTCTCAGACTATGACGGAACTTTATTAATAGTTTCTCATGATAGATATTTTATAAATAAACTTGCTACAAAGATTTATAGACTAGAGAAAGATGGGGCAGTGGAGTATAAAGGTAATTACGATTATTACATATCTAAATACGTTCCAAATGAAGTTACTAATGTAAAATCAGAAAGTCAAAATAAAATTGCTTATAAAGAGAAAAAGGCAGTTGAAGCGCAAGAGAGAAAAAGAAAAAATCGTATAATAAAAGTGGAAGAGGAGATTTCAAACATAGAGGAACGCATTAAGAGTTATGAAGAAGAGATGCAAAAAGAAGAAAACGTTACTAATTATGAAAAAGCTCTTGAATTTACTGAAAAGATAAATGAATTAAATGCTAAACTAGAAGCTTTATACGAAGAATGGGAAGAATTAAATAAAACAGAATAACGAAAAAAGGTTTTGCAAAAAAATGCAAAACCTTTTTAAATTCAATTATTCAATATTGTTCCAAATCGTTACATGGAGTTTGGGCTCCATGAGAATCATATTCTGAATTGATTCACCTACTTTGAAACCTGCAATACGCAAGATTTCGATGGTCGCGGAGGAAAGATATGGGTTAATATGTTCCTTAGAAATATTCCGACGCGGACCGATAGTAACTCCGCCAATATGGATTTCATACTTATCCGAGTTGGAAAGAAGAACCAACGGAAACTTAGGGTTGTCAGCACCAACATTGGAATCGTACTTAATATATGCTGAATCGAAGCGAGGATTCTGCATACACTTAAGCAATTCTTTGAAATTGTCGAGCGACTCGTTGGGATTATTGGAATCGAAGTTGAACTTCACAGGCTTCATAGTTTGAAGACCTCCTCTTAAATAAATATTGCGAACACTAGATTATAGTAACACGATTTACATAAAATGTCAATACCCTAGTTTGCCATTTAAGGATTCATCGTTATCAATCCATTCTTGCACAGGAATTATTCTGTATTTCTCCTTGCTATCTCTTATCACCACATCTTTGATACCAGCATTGATAATAAGACGCTTGCACATCGAACAGCTACAAGAGTTCTGAACATAGTCTTGAGAGTCTACGTCAATACCAGTAAGATAAAGTGTACTTCCAATCATTTCTTGCCTTGAAGCACTTATGATTGCATTGGCCTCGGCATGAACACTTCTGCAAAGTTCGTAGCGCTCACCACGAGGAATGCCCATCTCGTTTCGAATGCACTTTCCAATATCGCTACAGTTTTTTCTGTTTCTTGGAGCTCCATTGTAACCAGTAGCAATTATTTCATCGTACTTTACAATCACGGCTCCCCAAGTCTTCCTAAGACAAGTGCTTTTTGCAGCAACAGCTTCTGCAATGTTAAGGTAGTAGTTGTGCTTGTTAAGATTCTTCATAAAGAAACCTCCTAATCAAAATAAATTGTTCATACGATAGGATAACATAAAACGGATAAAAAATCAACCGATTGAATAATACATTCCTTGTATAAGATTGTCTTGTTTCATTTTTTTATCAATCCCATTCATAATCCATTTCTTATGTGCGCTCCACGACGGAGCAACAAGTATATCTTTTGGTGCGTCACCGGAAATTCTATGGATAATAAAATCTTTTCGTAGATGTGTTAGAGTAAATGTAGCAAGTTCAATATATTCATCTAAATCAAGAGGACTATATTCACCAGCATCATACATTTCTTTAAGTTTTGTATTTTTAATAATGTATGTTGAATGAATTTTTATGCCTTGAATATCTAAAGAATTTATAAAATTTATAGTAGTAAGTAAATCATTTTTCGTTTCGTTTGGTAATCCAATCATTATGTGAGTTACTATATCAATGCCGTACTTTCTTAAGGTATTGACAGCTTTGATAAAAGTATCATTATCATATCCACGGTTAATTAATTTGCCAGTAGTATTATTGGCGGTTTGCAAACCAAGTTCTATACAAACGTAATACTTATCTAAATAGCTACCGATTAATTTCGCAATCTCGTCATTTATACAGTCAGGTCTAGTCGCAATAGAAAGTCCAATGATTCTTTCATCAATCAATGCCGAGTCATATTTTGCTTTAAGATTTTCTAAAGTATCATAAGTATTTGAAAAGTTTTGAAAATAAACTATAAACTTATTTGCACGTATTCCTCTATAAGAATTTAGAAAACTTTTAACTTGTGTTTCTATATCTTTTGTAGAATTTAAGTGCTCACCAGAACCTTTTTCACCACAAAAAATACATCCACCAAATCCACAAGTTCCATCTCTATTAGGGCAAGTGAACCCACCATCAACACAAATTTTCAAAACACGTTCGCCAAATTTATTTTTCAAATATTCATTTAAATGATTATATCTATTTATCATAATTACACCACGTTTCATTAAAGTTGTATAACGTAATTAAAATTTAGCACAGAATTAAATGTAAGTAAAGGTAAAAAAATTAAGAAAACTATTGACTTTTTAAAACTACAATTGTAGTATATAGTTACAAACTACAATTGTAGTTTTATAAAAGGAGGAGTTTTTATGAAAGAAATTTCAAAATCAGAACTTGAAATTATGCAGTTTTTATGGAAAAACGGAGAAAGCACATCAGTAGATATTGTAAAAAATGTAGGACAGAAAACAGATTGGAAAAATAACACAATAATGACTTTGGTATCACGATTAGTTACAAAAGGTTTTGTGGAAGCGATTCGAAATAAAGGCGAACTTATAATATATAAATCTAAAATCTCAGAAAACGATTATAAGGCACAAGAAACAAATAATTTTATAGAAAAAATCTATGATGGTTCTATAAACGATATGCTAGTAGCTTTTGCGAAATCTAAAAAATTAACTAAGAAGGATTTAAAAGATTTAATGAAAATAATAGATGATTAGGAGGCTAACTATGTCTTTAATAAATGTCATTTTTACAAACATATTATCCATGTCGACAATAGCGAGTATAGTTTTCGTTATTACATTAGCATTTAGAAAAATACTTCAAAATAAAATAACATCTTCAAAACAATGCTTGCTATGGATTGTTTTTGTTTGTACACTTATATTTCCAATTAATTTTTCTAGCAGATTAAGCATAAAAAATCTTGGTTATGAATCACCTAAAGAAAATGTGATTATAGATTTTTCAAAAACATATAAATCAGAAAAAGAAGAAACAAATTTAAATGAAAACCAGTATGCTAAATATGTGTCATATACTTGGCTTGCAACATCTATAGTGCTTATAATATTTGATGTACTTTTATATTCTAATATGTTAGGTAAGAAATCACAAAATCAAGTTTTGAAATTAGAAGTTTTTGAGGATTGCAAAAAAGAATTAGAAATAAAAAAAGACATTAAACTTATTTTGCAAGATAAAATAAAAACACCATCCTTATGTGGTATTTTTCGTACGAAAATACTTATTACTAAAGAAGTATTAGATTTAGATAGACAAGAACTTAAATATATTTTTATTCACGAGTTAAATCATTACAAAAGTAATCACCACATAATATATATAATTTTAAATCTTATAAAAAGAGTATATTGGTTTAACCCATTTATTCATTATGCAATAAAGATTTTAAAAGAAGATTTGGAATATGCGACAGATGAAAAAGTTTTAGAAAATTTGCATAACAGAAAAGAATATTCAAAAACAATTTTAAAAATACTTGCAATTAATAATGGAATATCTTATCCAGTTCCAAATATATGTGGTAAAAAAGAAGAACTAGGAAGGAGATTTGAAAAAATGAAAAACAAAAAGGTAGATAATAAGTTCGGTGCATTAATAATAGCATTTGCAGTATTTTCTATGTCACTCATTACAATTTCACTTGCAAGTGAAAGGTATAATAATTTAGATGTAGAGGATGCAAATATGAATGTGACAGATGAGATTATCACCAAAAAAGAAAATGATAATGAACTAGTATATGTAAAACCACTTAGTGGGGCAAAGATAACTAGTAGGTTCGATAAGACAAGAACGAATCCTGTAACAGGCGAAAGTCTTTTTCATACAGGAGTTGATGTTGTGTCAGACGAAACAGATGAGATAGTTGCTACTGCAGATGGAAAAGTAATTTTCGCAGACTATAATGGCACAAGAGAAAATACAGTAAAAATAGAACATGCCGATGGTAATACTTCTGTGTATTCGCATGGTTCTAAAATATTAGTAAAAGATGGTGATAGTGTAAAAGCAGGAGATGTGATAATGACAGTTGGTTCAACAGGAATGGCAACAGGACCACATTTACATTTTGAAATAATAAATGCTCAAGGTGAATATGTAGATGTAAATCAAATGTTTGAAAGTAAATAAAGATTATATAAGTTCACATCAAATTCACAAAACTAACCTTAAAATCCTTTGATTTTTCAAAAAACGTACAAGTTCTGTACATATACAAATTATAAAATAAAGACAAATCAAAGGAAAGGGGTTGAGGCCTATAAGATATACACGTTAAAGAATTTGTTTTGCGAAATTAATTCATAACCTTTATAAACCACATTACTATGAAGTAAGTTTTTGTCTTCGGATGAAAACTTACTTTTTTATATGTAATTATTAAAATATATAGAACCTTACTTGATTTTATAAGGCCAAATTTGTTAAAATCTAATTGCAATTAGGTTAAAAGTCAAATTATATTTAGGAGATAAAATGAAAATTATAAAAAATATTTTTAGAATTATATTGCTTGCAGTAATAATTTTTATTTGTGTAAAAGTAAACGAAGGATATCAAATGTATAAAAAAGCAATACTTGAAACACCACTCGAAACGAAAATTCAAGAAATTAAAGAGATAGATAATTATACAACTTTAAATGAAATGCCGGAGATTTATCGAAATGCAGTTATAGCTGTAGAAGATCATAGATTTTATACACATAAAGGAATAGATATTCTTTCTATTGGAAGAGCGATAGTAAACGATATTAAGGCAAAGAAATTTGTAGAGGGAGGAAGTACGATAACGCAACAACTTGCTAAAAATGCATACTTTACCCAAGATAAAAAGATGACTAGAAAAATCGCAGAAATGTTTATGGCATTTGCAATAGAAAAGAAATGTACTAAAAATCAGATTTTAGAATTATACTTAAATACTAGTTATTTTGGTGAAGGGTGCTATACAGTAAGAGATGCTGCAAACACATACTTTAAAAAAGCTCCTATCGAAATGAATGATTATGAAAGTACAATGCTTGCTGGAATTCCAAATGCACCAAGTGTATATGCACCTACAGTAAATCCAGAGCTTGCAAAACAAAGACAACTTCAAGTGCTTCAAAAAATGATTAAATACGAAGTAATAACAGAAGATGAGGCAAAAAATATTTTGGAGGAAGAGAATGGATAATGATGAAATAAAAGAATTAGTCGAAAACGAATTTGGATATATAGGCTTAGATGATAGTGCAAAACAGCTTGTGGAAATGTTTATTAAAGATATCATGAAACATGAAAAAGTTAGTATAGACGATATTACAGAAGCTGGTGACGGCAAGACGTGTGCAGCATTAAAGATAGGCGAATATGTTTTGAAAGTTGGAAAAACGAGACGCACTAAAACGTTTAAAAATTCTTCACGAATTTTACAGCCGATTATAAGACGCGAAATAGAAACTAACTCAGATACTTTTTTCGTTGAAGTTCAAAATGAAGTTGAAGCAAATTGGTTTAAAGAAAATCCGAAGAAAGTTTTTGAAGTTATGTATGGTGTTTATAAAGATTTAAGAGATGATGGTTTGGTTTGGACAGACATTAAAATGTCTAACATTGGAAGACTAAAGAAAGATAATAGAATAAACTATAAAGAAATGGTACATGACGAAAATGGCAATCTGGTTGCAAAAGAAATAATACCATCTGAAGCAGCAACTGGATTAAAAGGCAAGCAAGGGAAAATTCTTAAAGCAGGTGATTATGTTTTACTAGATACAGACTTTGTTTTTGATGAAAATGATTTACCGGATGGAAAACAAATAAAGGATATATTAATGAAATTGTATTATGAAAATTTTGAATTAAGGTATCAAAAAGAAAAAGGAAAAGCAAAAAATATTTCAAGATAAAAAATAGGTTGTAAGAGAGTTTATAAAATTAAGGACTTTCTTACAACCTATTTTAATTAACATTAGTTAAATTTTATTGGACTATCACTGCTACTGCTAAGATGTGGTTTAAAAGGTTTTACAGCAGATGCACTTGCTAAAACATACATATTAACAATTGAAAAACTATCAATTGTTATACAAAGCTCTCTTGCTTCTGAATTAAGTTTTGGTGATATTTCATGTAGTAAAATGTTTTTATCGCTTATAAAATCAGCTAGACTTAAATCGTTAACAGCCCAGTAAACAGAACTTTCGATAATATCATTTATACTTCTTCTTGCGCTCTTTAAAGAAAATAAAACATCATCTATATTCTCAGCATAATATGATGCCATAAAACTTATTGAAACTACTTTTCCATCATGTGTTTCAAAATTATTTGCATAGTATTTTGTGATTTTGTTTGTTGAAACTTGCGTAGTTATTTTATCTCTTCCAGGTAGCATAAAATAAAATCCTCGCCTTACAGTTTTGTGATAATGAGTATCTCTATCAATGATTATAGCTGTATTTGCTGGTACTGTTCTTACATAAACAAGTAAGATTATTATAATTAAAAATATTATTCCTCCCATAAATGGTTCCTCCTTTGTATATCCAAAATTATTATAACATATTAATAAAAAAATGTGGATAGAATATTTTAAATAATATATAATAAATGTTGCAAATAATTTGTAGCATAAATGAAGTAAAGAATAAAATAAGAAAGGAGGACATAGTGTTTTTACACTATGGAAAAAGATTATGACAAAAGTTTTTCAAGTAGGAACAGGTAAAATGGCAAAATATACAATGAGATATGTATATGAGAAAGGTGGCGAAGTTGTAGGAGCTGCTGATATTAATCCAAATGTTATCGGAAAAGATATCGGAGAAATTATGGGCTCTGAAAATAAAAATGTAAAAGTAAGTCATGTAGATGATTTGGAAAGATTATTTAGAGAGCTAAAACCAGACATATGTATCGTTGAAACAATGAGCTTACTAAGTGATGTTGGAGATGTTTTATTAGTATGTGCTAAATGTGGAGTAAACGCAGTTACAACATGCGAAGAAGCATTTTATTCTTGGAATTCAAATCCTACATTAACTTCAAAAATAGATAAATTAGCAAAAGAAAACAATTGTACAATTACAGGTACAGGATACCAAGATATTTTCTGGGGTCAATTAATAAGTTCACTTGCAGGTGCTACTCAAAAAATAACAAAAATTAAAGGAAGCTCTAGTTACAATGTTGAAGAGTACGGTATCGCTCTTGCAAAAGCTCATGGTGCTGGTCTTACAAAAGAAGAGTTTGAAAGAGATGTTGCTTCTGCAGATGAAATGAGTGAAGAAGAAAGAAGAGCAAAAATCGAAAGCGGAGAATTTGCACCATCATATATGTGGAATACAAATGGATGGCTTTGCTCTAAACTTGGATTAAAAGTTAAATCTCAATCTCAAAAATGTGTACCACAATTCTTTAGCGAAGATATAGATTCTAGCACATTAGGTATGACTGTAAAAGCTGGAATAGCAACAGGTATGAGTGCTGTTGTTACAACAGAAACAGAAGAGGGAATAACAATAGAATCAGAATGTATTGGTAAAGTTTATTCAAAAGACGATGTAGACACAAACGAATGGACTGTTTATGGTGAGCCAAATACTACTCTAAGAATTACAATGCCAAACACAGTAGAACTTACTTGTGCAACTGTCGTAAACAGAATTCCTGACATTATAAAAGCAAAAGCTGGTTTTGAGCCAACAGATAGATTTGGAGAACTTACGTATAAGTTTAAAATTTAATTAAATAATATTTTTATATAAGTTTTAAAAACCGTTTCAGAAATGAAGAAAAATTAGAAGTGTTTAACTTTTGGTGTGCATTCAAAATGAGACGGTTTTTGTTGTTTGAAAAAATATTCTGTGATAAAATGTTGTTGTCAAATATAGTAGAAAGTGGGAGATTTATGGAAATAATACTTGGAGAAAATGCTGGATTTTGTTATGGAGTAAAAAGAGCTGTTGATGGTGCCGAACTAGAAGTGAAAAATGCAGATGGAAAAATATATTGCTTGGGTGAAATAGTGCATAACAAAGAAGTGGTAGATGAATTAAAAGAAAAAGGTTTAGAGTTTATAGAAAATATATCTGAGGCGGATGCAACTACTATAATTCGTGCACACGGTGTTCCAAAAGAAGTTTATAAGTATGCAGATGAGAATGGAATAGATTTAAAAGATTATACTTGTCCAAATGTTTTAAAAATACATAAATTGGCTGAAGAATATTCTAATAACGGATATTTTATAATTTTATTTGGTTCGAAAAAACATCCAGAAAATGTTGGTACAATAAGTTATTGTGGCGAGCATTATTTTGTTGTTGAAAATGAAGACGAACTATTTTTAGCAATTGACGAAATAAATCGTTGGAAATTTAACAAAGTACTAGTTTTATCACAGACAACTTTTAGCTTGGATAACTTTTATATTTTTCATGAAATATTAAGAAATGAATTAAACAAAGATATAGAACTTGTTGTCAAAAATACTATTTGTAAAGCTACAGAAATAAGACAAAAAGAGACGGAAGAACTATCTAAAAGAGTTGATTGCATGATAATCATTGGTGGAAAAAATAGTTCAAATACGAAAAAGCTATATGAAATAGCAAGCAAAAATTGTGCACGTGCAATTTGCATAGAAACAATGAAAGAGTTAGACAAAAGATTTTTAGATGGCATAGAAAAAGTTGGAATTATGGCAGGTGCTTCGACACCGAGAAACAGCATAGATGAAGTGTGCAAGATTTTGAAACAAGAAATATAAAAAGATGGGATAAGTGAATGGACAAGCAAACGAAGATATATAGCGTATCATCTTGGAGTATTTATAGAAAAAATAAAAGCCATCAAATAAATTGAATTTTATTTGATGGTTTTTAATAATTTTGCTAACTGTTTTGGATTTTATTGAGAAACGGTCTTTTATGGTCGAGGTGTTGCTACGACACCTCGAGCTATTTTCTATGATATTTAGCGACTTCTAGCGATTTAAACTTGCTTTACGGAACACTTTTGCGGAACATTTTGTATCTTTAATTCCTTGAAATTCCGTACAATTCTTTCGTTTTTTCATTAATGTTTTTCGCTATGAATTGCTAATTACTTTGCATATTCAAATATATTTTTATTAATTAAATAATCGACAACATTTTGATTCTCTGATTCAATAAAATCAGTATCAATATCAATATAATATTTCATTGTAACTGCTGTATCAGAATGACCAAGTATTTCTTTTAATACATTTGGATCAATTTTTGCTTCTGCACATCTTGTTGCGAAAGTACCTCTAAGCATGTGTGTATGTAAATCCGTTCTTGTAACTTTCTTACCCTTAGAATTAATTTCCTCATAAGTTCCAATATTAAGCTTAAGTCCAGCTCTTTTAAGTGCTGAATTTATACTTGATTCTTCATATAATCCATAACTTTTATTTGTTGGATTATAAAATAATAAGTGAAACTTATTTGGAATAATATGCTTTACAGCTTCTTCTAATGCATTCTTGCTTATAGCATTAAGATTAATAATTCTTTGACCTGAAAAAGTTTTAGTTGAATCTCCAATTCTAGATTTACCTTCAGTATCTTTAGTTTGAGTTCTTCTAACAATTATAATTCCTTTTTTTAAATCAATGTCCTTTGTATAATCTAATACCAAAGCCTCGCCAATTCTCATTCCTGTACTCATTAATAGTAAAAATAAATATTTATGCTTGAATTTAGAATAATCTACATCAATCAAGAATTGTATTAGTTTCTTTTGCTCTTCAATAGTTAGAGCAATTCTATGATGTCCAACATATTCACTTTTAGGCTTTTTAATTCTTTTATATCCAGCCATAAAGTTATCTTGTATAATTCCTTGATGATATGCTTCTCCAAATCCAATACATAATAATTCATAATTTTGTTTAATAGTAGTTTTTGAATAAGATTTCAGGTTTGCAAGATAGTTAACAACATCCTCTCTTGATATTTTTGCAATAGGTCTATTTGCAAATGAAGTCTTGGCTAATTGTTTCAAAGTATCGAGCTTTCTCTTATAAGTAGATTCCTTAATTTGTCCTAACTTGAACTGTTCTTCTATCATAGGCTCTACCAGCTCTTTTAAGATTTTATTGGTTTTAGTAATTATTCTTGGACCACCTTCTTCATCTAGTTTAAGCTTACTTTGAAGTGCTTTACTAAATGCTTCTTCTTCGGTTTCACCAATAAATGTTTTTCTTTTAACTTTACCTGTTGTTTGGTCTCTTCCAATAGTAAGTAAAGCTTTACAACTTTTAGATACATAGAATTTATCACAAGACTTACAAATATTATATTGTTCTTCATTGTCAATGTTCTCTTTACCAGATTTGTTTAACTTACATTCAGCACATATTGATTTGCTGTACTTTTTATTAGTACCTGGAATTTTCTTTGCTCTTTTATCATAATATGTGCCACATGTAATCCCTTTAAAATTCATCGTTTTACCTCCTTAAATAAATTCTAAAGGGGCTATCTGATATGATTTTATACAAAGTAATTATATCAATTTTATAATAAGATATCAATAGCCATCCCTTAGCGAAAATACTAAAAAAGTTAATAGAAGGTTTAATTTTATATACTCTTTTAATTTAATCATTAACTCTTCTAGTACTAAAATATTCTCTAAAATTATCTTCAGAAATCTTAAAAGCTCGTCCAACTTTTACACAAGGAAAGTCTGATCTGTGGAATAAATCTAAACAAGCTCTGTTTCCAATCTTAAGTATTTTCATTACATCTGATGTTGTATAAAATTTTGGATATGTACTAACAGTTTTCTCTTCCATATAAATACCTCCTTTCAATTGTTTCCTCACTTATAAGCGAAAAAGCAAACACTTAAATTAAAATTTCTTAATATTTTTCGAAATTTTGTAGTTGCATATAAAATTTATCCTTCCATATGTTTCCTCACTTATAAGCTAAAATACAATCCATTTCACTAAAATATTTTGAAATTTTTCACCTTCTATTAATTAAGAACGAAAAATTTTGCAAAAAGATTACAAATGATTTTAAATTTTTTAAAATTTTTTTCACTTCTACTAATATAGGCGAAATAAAATCATAAAAAGTAACCCTATTTTTGTAAATTTTGTAAAAATACTACAAGTGTTATCAAATTTTCTTGTGTTTTTAAACCTTCTATTAAGAACAGCACAAAAAATTTAAAAAAGATGACATTTAATTATAAATTTTTTATGCTCCTACTTATAAAGTCAAAATAAAATTCAAAAATCTTAACAAGTTTTGAAAAATTTTTATATATGCATATAAAATCTCCTTCTACTTGTTTCCTCACAAAAATATAAAAAGTTAAGTCTAAGTATTAAAATTTTTGATCATCTATATATAAAAGCTAAAAAATTATCAAAAACTGGACAATTATTTTGAAAACTTTTTGATTTGCATGAAAATTATAAAATATTGAATGTTCGCTTTAATTTATTTTGAAAATATGATATAGTTATAAAGAATTTGGAGGAAAAAATGGAGATAGTAAAACCTTTTGTAAAATGGGCTGGAGGTAAAAATAGCTTAATACCACAATTAACTAAATATTATCCTTTTGAGCTTAAAAATGGTACTATTGAAAGATATATAGAACCATTTGTTGGTGGTGGAGCTGTTCTAATTGATATTTTACAAAAATATGAAGTAAAAGAAGCTTATGCTTTTGATATAAATAAAGATTTGATTAATTGCTATAATGTTATAAAAACAAATGTAGAAAATTTGATTCAAGAACTGGATAAAAAAGAAAAGGAATTTTTAATTCTAGATAATGATGCTAGACAACAATATTTTTATGATATTAGAGCAGAATATAATTCTTATACATTAAATGAAGATATCGATGTAAAACGAGCATCTGAATTTATATTCTTAAATAGGACGTGTTTTAATGGATTATACAGAGTTAATAAAGATGGAAAATTTAATGTACCATGTGGCAAATATAAAAATCCAACTATTTGTGATTCAAATAATTTAAGGAATTTATCAAATCTAATAAAAAATGTAACATTCGAATATGGTGACTATAAAAAAAGTGAAAGTTTTGTTAATGAAAATACTTTTGTATATTTTGATCCACCATATAGACCTTTATCAATTACATCTGGATTTACATCTTATACAAAAGAGGATTTTAACGATGATAATCAAAAAGAACTAGCAAATTATTTTTATAAATTAGACTTAAAAAATGCTAAATTAATGTTAAGTAACTCAAATCCAAAAAATGTCAATAAAGATGATAATTTTTTCGAGAATATTTATAAAGGTTTTGTTATAAACGAAGTTTCAGCAAAAAGAATGATAAATGCAAATGCAAAAGGACGTGGAGAAATTTCAGAATTATTAATAACAAATTATGAGGAGCAATCAAAATGGGAGTCTCAAAAAAATTCTACTATGAAAATGATAGCTTTAGCTTAATATATGATGATACATTTAATGCTTTAAATTCATTTGAAAATAGTACATTTGATATGATATTTGCAGATCCACCATATTTTTTATCTGATGATGGAATAACTTGTAATGGTGGAAAAATGGTAAGTGTTAATAAAGGAGAATGGGACAAGTCTTTGTCAATACAAGATAAACACAACTTTAATAAAAAATGGATAAAAGAATGTTATAGAGTGTTAAAAGATAATGGAACAATTTGGATTAGTGGAACATTACACAATATTTATTCAATAGGTATGGCTCTTGAAGAAGAAGGGTTTAAAATAATAAATAATATAACTTGGCAAAAAACTAATCCACCACCTAACTTGGCATGCAAAACATTCACACATTCTACTGAAACAATACTATGGGCTAAAAAAGATTTAAAGAAGAATAAATATACTTTTAATTATGATTTAATGAAAGAGCTAAACAATAATAAACAGATGAAAGATGTTTGGACCACTTCTCTAACAAAACCTTCTGAAAAGAAGCAAGGAAAACATCCTACACAAAAACCTTTAGAAATATTAGATAGAATAATACTCGCATCTACAAATGAAAATGATTTGATTTTGGATCCATTCTGTGGAAGTAGTACTACTGGTATTGCTGCATCAAAATTAAATAGAAAATACATAGGAATTGATAATAATAAAGATTATTTAGATTTATCTATAAGAAGATTTGAAGAATTAGGAGGTTAATATGGCTGTACCAAAATATGATGAAATGTATAACGATTTCTTAATCACATTAGTTGATGGAAAAGAACATGATATAAAGGAAATTAGAGAAATAGTGGCTAAAAAGAAAAAACTTACTGATGAAGATTTAAAAGAAACTTTGCACAGCGGAAAGTGTAAGTACTTTAATAGAATAGGTTGGACGGCTACATATTTGAAAAAAGCAGGCTTAATAAATAGTGTCAAAAGAGGAATGTTTAATATTACTGATGAAGGAAATAAAATAATCACGAATAATGAAAGAATAGATAATAATTTTCTATTGAACTATGATTCTTTTAAGGAATTTAAAGATAGAAATACTGAACCTATAAAAATAAAGGAAATGAATAGTTCTGAAAATGAAATTGAATTAACTCCTCAAGAAAAAATTGAAAAAGCTATTCAGGAAATTAATAACGAATTAGAAGACAATTTACTTGAGGAAATTCTAAAGCAATCCAGTGATTTTTTTGAAGAATTATCTGTAAAACTACTTTTGGCAATGGGATATGGAAAAGCTGAAAATGCTGTCGTCACTCCGAAAACTGGAGATTATGGCATTGACGGATTTGTTTTGGAAGATGAATTAGGAATAAACACTATATTTATTCAAGCTAAAAGATATGATAAAGATAATTCTGTATCAAGACCAGAGATTCAAAAATTTGCAGGTGCTATGTTGGGAAAAAATGCGAAAAAAGGCGTTTTTATTACAACTAGTTATTTTGCAAAACCAGCCATAGACTATGCTAATAATCAGAATATCATTTTAATAGATGGCTCAAAGTTAGTTCAGCTTATGATAAAATATAATGTGGGTTGTTATACAGAAAATAGTTATAGCATAAAAAAATTAGATTTAGATTTCTTTGAAAATATATAGAGAGGTGACAAAGATGAAAAGAAATTTTGCAGAGTGGTTACTTACTTTTACTGATAGTATTGCAGATTATAAATATTACATAGACTTTGAAACAATATATAGAAATGCAGAAGAACATAAACTTGAACTAAATATGATGAATTCCTTAATTGGTAGTAAAAATATTGAAACTGATTTTGAAAATTTAGTAAAGAAATATCCTGAAGTTTTAAAGTGTATTCCAACATTATTAGCAGTAAGACAATATGAAATAATAGTTTTAGATAGTGACGGAAACAAATTTGAATATAACTTTAAGGAAATGAATTATGATGTGGCACAGTATAAAGTATTTATGAAAGAAACAGGATTATTTGACTTAATTCAAAATCATCTTGTAAATAATTTGTACGACTATGTTTTAGGAGTAGAGTCTGGATTAAATTCAAATGCTAGAAAAAATCGTGGCGGACATTTAATGGAAGATGTTGTAGAAAGATTTATTCAAAAAGCAGGATTTAAGAAGAATGAAACTTATTTTAAGGAAATGTACTTGCAAGACATAGAAGAAAAATGGAAATTAGATATGTCATTTATTAGTAATCAAAATCAATCTACTAAAAGATTTGATTTTGTTGTAAAAACCGATAAATGTATATATGGTATTGAAACTAATTTCTATGCAGCAGGTGGTTCAAAACTAAATGAAACTTCAAGAAGTTATAAAATGATTGCAGAGGAAGCAGAAAAAGTAGTAGGTTTTGAATTTGTATGGTTTACTGATGGAATGGGATGGATATCTGCAAGAAATAACTTAAAAGAAACATTTGATAACATGGATAATATTTATAACATTGCAGATATGAAAAATGGAATCATGAAAGAAATATTCAATTAAAAAACTAATGAAAAGCAAAGTAATAATATTATTTTGCTTTTTATTAATATGGAGGGTTTTATGAAAGAAGTATTAAAATATATTGCTTTAATTTTTGGTTTTATTTGTATATCATTATTAGCAATTTGTATTATACAAAACGCAATTACATTGTTATTTATTAATGGATGGTTAACTGATAGCTATACAACAGGAGAATGTCTTAACTTTTATGCTTCTCTTCTTGTTGGAATAGGAACAATTATTTTAGGAATTGTAACAATAAATCAAACAAAAGATGCAAATAAACTAAGTCATAGATTATTAGATAAAGAACTTTTGGATGAATATTGTTGTATACAATTAAAGCCTAAAATAGATTTATTAATAAAACATAATGAAAATAATAAAATTACTATGTCGGCTCATCATAAATTAGATAATGGTGCTACAATTGCAATAGAAAAAACAAATAAAGAAATTGAAAAATTAAATGAATATTATATAAAACTATATTTTAACGATACTTCAAATGGTGTAATAAAAGAAATTAAAATTCAGGATTTACTATGTGTACAAGATCCATTAAAAGATGGTGGATTGTATTGGGAAGATAATGATGATAAAGATCCTATACCATGTGGTCTACATATTGATTTTAATGACAGTGTTCAATTAAATTGGATCTCGGATAATGAATTTTATACTCACTTAAAGATATATTCTCCTTATAATGGTTTATTTTCAAGTATGATTGAAAATGATGCTTGCTCATGCTTAATGTTTAATTATACACTAACAAGTATAACTAATGTTCAAACTACAATGTTATTCAAGATATGGTTTCAAAGGAATAAAGAAGGTGAAACAGAAGTAATACATACAAATACCAATATTATAAATACAGAGTTGCTTATATAGCTTTTATTATTTAGAAAGGAGAAAAAATGAATACTGAAAATATATTAAATTTTATTTCTAGTAACTTATTTTCTAATATATGTACGTTTCTATCAGCCGTAGGAACTATAGGTGCAGTCATTGTATCATTACATTTAAGTAGGAAAAATGAAAAAATAAAATATAAGATAACAAGAAACTTTATAATTCCTATTGGATTTGTTGGTGATTTTTTAGAAAATTATTACTCTTTATCATTAATAAATTTATCAAAATACTTAAGTATTACAATAGAATCAAATCCATATATACAAACACCAAAAGGTAATTTAACAGTAATTAAAAATATAGATTGGGAAGACAAAAATCAGCTACCAAAAGTTATAAATTATGGAGAAAAATATACAATCACAATTGATAAGGCTACCGTACAGGAAATACTACAAAATGTAAAAGCCAAAAAAATTAAGTTTATATTCAAAGATATATTTGGAAAAATCTATGTTCATAAAATAAATAGGAAAGAACTGGAGCAATTTATTATACTAAAGTAATCAAGGGCGAGAACAAATATCTCGCCTTTTTTATTTTCCAAAGCATATTATTGCTAGCTGAACACCGTCAACAAATCCATTTCTATAATACTTTTCATTCCAGTAACTTAAATAAGCCATAAAATTTTTTTCAAGTTCATTTAATTGTTTCTCAACATATTTTCTATTTTGCTGAGGTACATTTTTCAAAACTTTTTCATATATTTCATCAATAAATAATTTATGCTTTTTGTCTTCTTCAGTTAGATAGCATAAAATATTTTCTTCTCTAAATTCCAACCATTCTTTTAATATATCATCATTTACTTCTCTAAAATTTTTCATCTATTATTCACCTCATATTTTAATTTTTTATAAAAGGGATTGGGACTTGTCCCATTGAACAGAATGTGAAGCAAGCAGAATTCGTGTGAACGAATTCAGTGCTTGCTGGCTGGGACAAGAACTGAATTTAGTGTTAACGAGTTCATTGCTTGCTGAGACAGAAAATTAAATTTTCGGTCGCCCACATTCATTGCTTGCTAGGACAAGAAATTGAATTATAAAATAATTTATTGCACCTATTTTAGTACTTTACTTTGTTCCTAAAGAGGTATTTATTTTTTAATTATTGTTACTTTATTTTTACTTTTTGGGGTACATAAATTCATTTTATAGTACATCTTTTATTCCCTTTTTTGTACTTTTATTTTTTAATTAACTCATTTTTTAGAACCCGTTTTTATACGTAAACTACTTCTTTAAGTACAATTTCTTCAGCTCTATTTTTAATATTATTCATACACCTTACCCATT
>JABLTK010038073.1_pt1 | contig 31865 bp, 23 predicted proteins | sample 7160131 | NCBI WGS metagenome assembly JABLTK01 (sample SAMN14651221, study PRJNA627086) | human gut metagenome | isolation source: feces | host: Homo sapiens
ATAGCTTGCTATTCGCGTCAGATGATTCCTCGCTCTGTATAAAAATCCAAGAATGAAATCTGACAACGATTTAATCAGTGTTTCCCTAGAAAAGAAGCATCATCTCCATCCCGCTTGCCGACCATCGTCATCGCAGAAGCGAAATGAATCCGCGCATCCTGTTCACGGTCAAAGCGTTTCGTGAGATAGCAGCTCCGATTTCCTATCATTTCCAGCTTCGCCTCTGCCATATGAAGGCCGCACTTCTCCCCCAGCTCATGAGTCAGATACTCCCAGCTTTCCGTGTGCTCCCTGTCCCGATCGGATTGAAACTTGGCAATCCAGATTTCGCCTGCTTCGTCGATGACATTCATTTTCGGGCGGGCACCGCCCAAGGAGGAACCAATGGAAATCAAATCCTGAAAATCGGTATTCTGTAAAACAGCGCCTGCCCGCTCGAAAGCGTGAGCGCAGTCTTCCAGCGCCCGGAGGCTTGTCAGCGGTGGTACCCGCCGTTTGTCGTGAGAAATATATGCGCTGCCATCATAGATACGGATACCGCCCATCCGTACATCATCCTCCACGCCGAGCAGGAAATCGCAGGCATCGAGCTCTCTTGGAGATCTCCCTTCCCTTTCGGCCATCTCTTGTTCTTTCCGCTTCAGAAGCTCCCGTCCCCATCGGTCCGGTGAAGCATCTTCCAAAAAGCCAAACAGGCCCGCTTCTGCATACTGCCGCCCGGGAAAAGGAAACAGCGCTGGGTCCAGCATAAAGCCCGGGTGCTTCTCCAGCCAGTCTTCCTCATACTCGAACGCAATCATCTGCCCCCGCCGGTCATGGCTGATGATGAGGCGTCCGATGCGGTGTCCTTCCTCCCAGGCAGCGTGCAATTCATAACTTCTTTCGTCTTTCATTCAGTTCCCTTTCGCTGATACTTCAACAGCTCATCATCCTGCAGCATGCGTCCCAACGGGTCATCTGCCAGGAAATTGTCCAGTTCCTTCACCATCCCGATCGCCATCAGCACATTGACATAGATGCCTATCGCTACAGAAGGCGAGCCCTTCTCTACCTCGCGCACAGAGAAACGCGAAATCTTCGCACGCTCTGCCACCATCTCTATTGTGAGTTTCCGGCGAAGCCGCGCCAGTTTGATGCGGTGTCCCAAGTCTTCTAATTTTTTCTGTACCTGTGGATACAGAATGACTTTTCCTCTTCCCATGTTGTTATTTACCTACATTTCTGACTATAATGTTGTTATTTACCTACATTATAGTCAACATCGAAGATAAAGTCTAGGGAAACACTGATTCAATCGTTGTCAGATTTTACTCTTGAATTTTTATACATGACAAAGAATAACCCGACGCGAATAGCGAGCTATTGAAGGAAGGAACTCCCCTAGTCACCAGTCACTAAAAAAAGCACGCTCCTTTCGGAGCATGCTTTTTTATTTGGCAAAGGTTATTCGCCCATTTCGGTGAGGACATGTGCGCAGCGAGCGCAGACGCCCGGGTGCTTCGGATCGGCATCCACATCCGCCGAGCGTTTCCAGCAGCGTTCGCACTTGGCGAGCGTGCAGACAGCGACAGAGGCTTTCACCGTGCCTTCTTCATTCGAAGCCGCATTTTCCGGAGCCGCGGCTGTACCGGAAACGATGTGCGTCTGGGACACGAGGAGGAAGTCTGCGAGTTCTTTTTCCATCGCTTTGACGATGTCATAGGCTTCGCCGTCCGCATAAACGGTGACTTCCGCATCGAGCGGATGGCCGATGACCTTCGCCTGACGGGCTTCTTCGAGTGCCTTCATAGCGACGCTTCTCACAGCGAGGCGCTTCTTCCATTTTTCATCGAGTGCTTTGTCAAGGTATGCTTCATTGACCTTCGGCATATCGGACATGTGAACAGACCACTCTCTTTCTTCCTTGTTTGGAAGAGCCTGCCATACTTCTTCGGAGGTGAAGCAGAGGACCGGAGCGACGAGGCGGACCAGCGTAGTCAGGATCTCATACATCGCGGTCTGTGCGCTTCTTCTCAGCTTGGAGTCAGCCTTTTCCGTATAGAGGCGGTCTTTCAGGATATCAAGATAGATCGCAGAGAGATCGACGGTGCAGAAGTTGTGGACAGCGTGGTACATGACATGGAATTCATAGTCATCATAGGCTTTAAGGACCGTCTCCTTGACCTGTTCCATGCGCAGCAGTGCCCAGCGGTCGAGTTCTTCCATATCTGCGTAAGCGACGGAGTCGGTCTTCGGATCGAAGTCGGACAGATTGCCGAGCAGGTAGCGGAATGTATTTCTGATCTTTCTGTAGACGTCGCTCATGGACTTCACGATCTTGTCAGACAGACGGACATCGCCCTGGTAGTCGACAGAGGAGATCCAGAGTCTCATGACATCAGCGCCGTATTTGTTGATGACATCCTGCGGAGCGACGACATTGCCGACGGACTTACTCATCTTTCTGCCTTCGCCGTCCATGGTGAAGCCATGGGTGAGGACAGCCTTGTATGGCGCATGGCCATTGACAGCGACAGAAGTCAGAAGAGAGGAGTGAAACCAGCCGCGGTGCTGGTCAGAGCCTTCGAGATAGAGATCGCACGGATAGGACATATCCTTCCAGGACTCTTCATGCGGATAGCGGAGGACGCCGTTCCATGTGGAGCCGGAGTCGAACCATACGTCCATGATGTCTTTTTCTTTATGGAAATGTGTGCCGCCGCAGTGCGGGCATTTGAATCCTTCCGGCAGAAGTTCTTCTGCGGAATGCGCCCACCATGCATCGGTGCCCTCTTTTTCGACGATCTCTTCGACCTTCTTCATGGTTTCCGGCGTGATGATCCACTTGCCGCAGTCATCGCAGTAGAAAGCCGGGATCGGAACGCCCCAAGAGCGCTGGCGGGAGATACACCAGTCCTGACGATCACGGATCATGTTGTAAAGACGGTCATGGCCCCAGGATGGGATGAAACGGGTGTCATCGACGGCTTTCAGTGCCTTGTCGCGGAAATCATTGATGGAAGCGAACCACTGATCGGTCGCTCTGTAGATGACCGGCTGCTTGCAGCGCCAGCAGTGCGCGTACTGATGGTGCAGGGATTTCTTGCCGAGGAGTCTGCCTTCATGCGCGAGGGTAGAGATCACCGGGCCTTCCGCTTCCCAGATGGTCTTACCGACGAGGAATTCGCCGGCTTCTGCCGTCATGTGGCCTTTTTCATCGACCGGGCAGACGATCGGCTGGTGGAGCTTGCCGGCATTTTCATAGGTTTTGTAGACTTCGAAGTCGTCGACGCCGTGTCCCGGTGCGGTATGAACGCAGCCGGTGCCGGCATCCAGCGTGACATGGTTGCCTTCCAGAACATAGATGGTACGGTCGCCGTAGGTTTCCGGAGCGAAATGAGCCAGCGGGTGTTCGAATTTCGCAAGGTCAAGTTCAGAGCCCAGCATTTCACGGCCGACAAATTCATAATCTTCGACTTTGCAGTCGGAAAGGGATGCCGGAGCGAGCTCCTTATTCATGAGGTAGTATTCATCAGCAGCCTTGTTGTGTACCCAGACATAGGTGAATTTCGGATTCACGCTGATGTAGCAGGAAGCCGGGATGGTCCACGGGGTGGTGGTCCAGATGACGGCAAAGACCTTGCTCGGATCTACGCCTTCCGGCTGGAGGCCATGGACGTCGATCATCGGGTATTTGACATAGATGGACGGAGACTTTCTATCCTTGTATTCGATCTCTGCTTCGGCCAGTGCCGTCTCACAGTGGGTGCACCAGTAAACGGCCTTCTTGCCCTTGTAGATGTAGCCCTTGTTCGCCATTTCGCCGAAAACTTCCAGTTCCTTCGCTTCCAGATGCGGGTCGAAGGTGACATAGCGATGTGCGAAATCACCGACAACGCCCATACGGATGAAGTCTTCCTTCTGGATCTCGATCCATTTCTTCGCGTAAGCCAGACACTTCTTGCGGAGTTCCAGCGGGGTCATGTTCGCGCGATCTTCGCCGGAGTCCTTGAGTACGGCGTATTCGATCGGCAGGCCATGGGTATCCCAGCCCGGTACATAGATGGCTTCATTGCCAGCCATGTGGTGGTATCTGACGATGATATCCTTCAGTGTCTTATTCAGCGCATGACCGATGTGGATCTTGCCGTTTGCATAAGGCGGGCCATCGTGCAGTACGAAGGTCGGTGCGCCTTCCTTTTTTCTCTTTTCGATTCTCTTTTCATACAAATGATTCTGCTGCCAGAATTCTACGAAGCCCGGTTCCTTTTTCGGAAGGTTGCCGCGCATCGGGAATTCAGTTTCCGGTAAGTGCAGGGTCTTGCTGTAGTCCATGACGAATTTCCTCCTGGGGTCATACAAATGACCAAAATAAAAAATTCCCGCCCGATAAGGGGCGAGAATTGATTTCCCGTGGTACCACCCTCATGACCTTGTGGCCACTCGGTACAATTAACGATGTCCCGTCGGGGCTTTTCTTCCCCGCAGCTCTGAAGTGATCCATCCGCAGCCCCAACGCTCCCCTCCCACCATCGGAAAGCTCTCTGTGCATGAGGTCCATGCGAAACGTCTTCATCCTTGCCTTTACATAACTTTTGTTATTATAGGCTGATTGGAAAGGCAAGTCAAGAGGGAGTTTTGGGGTTAGCCCGTGGGACGTACTACCCTTTGATTGTGGATGAAAGTTCTGCTCGAATGAGGAATTAGAAATGAAGGTGGCGGCTTCGCCGCAAATATATATAGGCGATGCCCTAAAGTGGTATTCAAGTCACCAGTCACCAGTCACTTGAGCCGTCTAATCCCTAATCCCTAGCTACTTATCCCTGCTTTCAAACTTCAGGGTTATCCCCGGCGCGGTGCCCCATTGACTGCAGGCGAAAGAAGGGAGCGGGTTCTATGGGTTCAACAGATTCAACAGGTTCAACAGGGGCGGTGCGGCGCATAAAAACAGGAAAGCGCCGCGAAGTTTGGTAGTGCTTCGCGCGTATCGTCATCTCGAGCAAAGCCTGCAGATCTTCCTTGCAGAACAGTCAACGTGCTAAATGCGCTACTTCAATCACTGCTTGCTTCTAATCCCTAGCCGCTTATCCCAGCTTTCAAACTTCAGAGTTCAGGGTTAGCCCCTCGGGCGTGTTGCCCTTTGATTGCGTACGAAAGAGGTTCAGCGGGTTCTGTGGGTTCTGTGGGTTCTACGGGTTCAAAGGGGGTGGTGCGGCGCATAATGTTATAGAAGCGCCGCAGAGTATAAATAGAGCAATGCCCGAAAGTCTGCGGATAGCAGGTTTCCAGTTTTGATCTTTCTAATCATTGCCCACCTAACCGCGAATGACAAAGATTTCTCGCTTTCGCTCGAAATGACGATACGAGAGTCTCCTAGTCACTCATCCCTGCTTTCAACCGTGAACCCATCCACCTGAACCCCAAACCTTTTCATTCAAAAAAGGAGAACTTCGCGCGCCGTCCTCTCACCCACGGGTGATTCGCACGGCGGTGGCGGATGTGGCGGCGCGCCCAAGGTGAGATCTCGCGGCGCAGGACGCCGCCGATCTCCTCTTTATGAAGTCCGTCTACTAAAGACGCCGGCTCAGTCTTTTTTAGGAGCTTCCTGAGCGGTGTCACCAGTTTCTTCAGCTGTTCCAGGATTTTCACCGGGATTTCCTTCTTTCTTGGCTTCTGCCTGCTTCTTGGCTGCGCGTTCTTCGATCTTGGCCTTGTATTCGCTGGCAGTCTGCTTGAGTCTTTCTTTCGCTTCTGCGGCCCTGGCCTGGGCGACTTCTTTGTATTCTGCCGCCTGCGTTTTTACTTTTCCAGAAAATTCCTGAGCAGAGGCTTTCGCCATTTCTGCCTGCTCTTCCGCTTGCTTTCTGAATTCTTCGGCCTGGATCTTCAGCTTGTTCGCCTGGATCTTCGCTTCCTGCATCTGGACGCGTGCCTGCGCTTTCAGTTTTTCGGACTTGAGCTTCATCTGCTGAGACTGGACTTCGGACTGGCGCTTCATCTCTTCCCGCTTCTGCTGGAGCACTTCCATCTGGTCCTTGGCCTGCGCTTTCACGTCCTCCGCCTTCTTCGCCGCATCCTTCTTGAATTCTCTCGACTTGATGCGCGCGATAGCCTGCAGATCCTTGGCGGCCTTTTCTGCCGTTTCCTGTGCGATCTCCGAAGCACCGAGTGCGGTGTACTTCGCCTTCTCGATCTGTTCATCGGTCACGCCGACTTTTTTCAGGGCAGAGAGGAATTTATCGCCGAGCACCGTGACGGATTCCGAAAGCTGATCGGCCAGTTCATTCATCTTGGCATGTGCCTTTTCCGGGTACACGTCCTCCCAATTCTTTTTCAGTTCCTTGGTGAAATCCCTCTTCTCATCTCCGAGCGGTTCATCTTTCTTCGGATTTTCTTCGAGTTCCTTTTCTTCAGACGCTGCCAGCGCCTTTTCTTCTTCAAAAACAGCGCGGTACGGGCGGGTATCGTCCGGCATGCCGTCTTTGATCCAGCGCTGCGCGGCCTTGCCGACGCCATAGGTGACGGTGACGCCGATCGGGATCTGCATGATGGAGATCGGGATCAGTGTCGCAAGCGTCGTGCCGATGACCGTCCCGCCAAGCGAACCGATGAAGGAAAGGATCGCAGTCTGGTTCACTTCGACATCATACACCTTTGCGACCTTCGCGATCATGTAGACTTCATTAGCGACCAGAGCGACCGTCCCCAGGACAGGAGCCGCCACGATCACACCGGCGCGTCCTGCCGCCCAGCGGATGAGGCTCTCGGCTTCTTCATCCCGGTTATCAATGATACGGATCTCTACATCAGCTTCCGGAGAGTCGACATGGGCTTCTTCCTTTGCTCGGGCGACAGCCGGTACTTCAGCGGCTTTCTTCTCTGCCGGCAGCTGCGATTCCTTCACCACAGGAGCATTTTCTGCACGGACTACCGGTGTCTTTTCCATTTCTTCACTCATAAGTCCCTCCTTCTCCGGCCTTCCCGGATTTTCAGGTTTAATTTACAAGGATCAGGCTATCTTTATTATAACGTATTTCTCTGGGAGTGGGTAGTAGGAAGGTTCGGGGTTAGCCCCTGGGCGGGGCGTCCTTTGATTGTGGATGAAAGCTTTGCTAGAATGAGAAATTAGAAATTTGAAATGAGAAATGGTGGTGCGGCACAAAAATAATGAAGCGCCGCAGAATTTTGATAGCGCTTCGCGCCGTCATCATCGGAAGCGCAGCCGAGAGTCTTTCTTGCACTACTGTCAGTATCACATAGACACCGGTACGGAAACAACGCCTTGGTGCTACGTATTTCTGCTTTCACACATTCTTCGTTTAGCGGTCTGCAAGAAAGATTTCTCGCTTCGCTCGAAATGACGATATGGTAGTCTGATGTCTCCTAGTCCCCAGTCACTAGTCACTAGTCACCAGTCTGTCAGTCCGCCATCGACAGGGATCACCGCCCCTGTCATGAAGGAAGACCTCTCGGAGATCAGAAATGCGATCACTTCGCCCACCTCAGATGCTTTCGCAATGCGGCCCAGGGGATACCACTCTGCCATTTCCTCGCGGCTGCCGCCATAGACTGCCAGCTGCCTCTCAAGCAGCGGCGTATCGACATCCCCCGGGCAGACGACATTCGCGCGGATCTCATCGACAGCAAGCTCTAAGGCCAGCGAGCGTGTGAAAGATGTGAGCGCCCCCTTGGTCGCACTGTAAAGGCTGCACTGCACATTGCCCTCAAGCGCGGCATCCGAAGCCACGGAGACGATGCTCCCCTTTGCGCCGCGCATCCGGGGGATCACCGCACGGGCGAGCTTCATCGCGCCAAATACATTCACGGAGAAGAACTCCTCGATGTCTGCGTCCGTCGTATTTTCCAGAAGCTGCTCTCCATAGATACCAGCGGACAGCACCAGACCATGGATCTTCCCAAGACGAGAAGCGGCCTCTGCGGCCGCATGGCACTCCTCCGTCTTCGTCACATCGCAGCGGATGAAATGAGAGCCGGAGACTGCCCTTAGGGCGGCGCGGCCACGCTCTTCGTCTCGCCCGAGAAGGATCGGTTCATAGCCGTCACGAGAAAGTACCTTCGCCGCCGCCAGCCCGATGCCGGACGTGCCGCCGGAAATGAGGACGAGATTTCGTGTATCTGACATAGCGTATGCTCCTTTGTATGGAAAATATTTTTTGAGGGCAATGGGCTCAATGGGTTCAACGGGTTCTATGGGTTCTATGGGTTCTATGGGTTCTATGGGTTCTATGGGTTCTATGGGTTCTATGGGGAAGGTGGCGGCTTCGCCGCCTTTTTTGAAGGGGCGATGCCCGAAGACCTGCGGATAACAAGTTTCCCATTTCCGATGAGTGACACCATCTGTTTCGCCGCCAGTGACAAAGATCCCTCGGCTACGCTCGGGATAACGATAAAAGAAAAACGGTAGCGCAATCGGTCTGCTGACCGCTGGCATGTCCCATCTCACTGCGCTCAAAATGGCGTCTCACTTGCACAAGCCCTTCGGGCAGCTCCCCCGATGGGGAGCCAAGAATGTTCTGCCGCTTAACTTAATAGCATTACTCGAAGGAGGCAGCAAGACGCGGCGTCGCTAACGATTTCCTTAGCACGAGCCGCCCTAATCACTAGTCACCAGTCACTAGTCACTAGCTACCAGTCACTTTTTCAACGACGACAGGTACACGAACTCGATCCCCTGTGCCTTGAGCTTCGGTACCATCTGGCGGAAGGCTTCTGCGGTGTGCGGACGGCAGTGGCCGATGATGATATATGTACCCTTTTTCTTCGCGCGATCGGCGCCCTCCTGGATCATCGCACAGATGTCAGAGACGGAGACCGAATTATCGACGAAGAGATCATTTCTCACATAGGGCACACCGTATGTCTTCGCAGCCTTGTCCGCAGCCGTCGTGCTGTTTGTGTGGCTGTCGAAGAAGAAAATCCCGCGATGGTGAAGCTCATTCATGACGATATCCATGGTCCTTGCGTCGATGGTAGCCTTCGATCCCTGATGGTTATTGATGCCGATGGCTTCCGGCAGCTGCGAAAGCGAGTCCCTCAGCATCTGCCGGATGGCCGCATCGCTCATGGAGGTCAAGATGACCTTTGGCTCCATGCCGATGCCAGAGACGGACTCCATGGGCTGGTGGAGAATCACGGGAAGTCCGTGCGCGCGCCACGAGAGTGCGGCATCTCTGGTATGCACCTGATCCGGCATGACGGCCAGCGTGAGCGGGATGCCCATCTGTTCATAGATGTGCTGGGAGTCCAGATCGCGCCCTGCATCATCGATGACGATGGCAAGGCGGCCGGTCACTTGCCCGCCGGCGTTTTCTTTCGGCGGCAAGATGGATGCCGCTTTGACCGGCAATGCTTTTTCGGAGCTGCCATTCGCACGGGCTTCACTCTTGCCGGACTTTGCAGGTGCTGCTTTTGCGGGCTCTGTCTTCTTTACAGAGAAAGGAGCCGGCGCAGATTCCCTCTCACGAGAGTCTGCGCTCTCTGTCCTTGCGGAAGAAGCGGAAGCCACGACCGTTTCTGTCGGTGTTTCCGCCTTCGGCTCTTCTTTGCCTGTGATCTTGGAGACGACATGGCTGATGCTGAAGACCTCCTTCGTCGGCTCTGTCTCTCTCGCCTCATCCTCTTTCATGCGCTCTGTCTTCCCGTCAGCTTTCGTGACTTCGACTGCCTTCGGCGTATCCTCATCGTCTGCCCTAGCTTCGACGACGACGGTTTTATTGATGATATCCTTGATCTTTTCTTTCACGCTCTCGGGCGTCCCCTGGTCTTCCTTCGGGACGAGCCCCTGCATTTCCTTGTCATTGAAAATATGACGGATCGCCGTCACTTGGTTCGCATTGTCCGCCGTCGGTGCATTCGTCATCCGGTCTGTCATATATGCAGAGCCCACCACGAGACCGATAAAGAAGAGAAGGACCAGAAATGGATGTCCATTGCTCTTTTTTGCTGCTCTTTTTCTTCTGACTGCCATGAAGATCTCCTTTGGGAAATGGTTATATCTATTTCGTCTCTATGGCTTTAGTATAAAGGTTCAAGGTTCCGGGTTCAAGGTCAGCTCATATCGTAGGTATCTTCTTTGGCGTTCTCAAAAAGAGACAAATCTCTTAAAGGCAGGGAGACGGGGAGAGTCGAAGACTTTAGCCCAAAGACTTTGCGACTTCAGACCTCTGACTTCTCACAGCCTCCTTATCTCCATAAAAAAAGAGCCCGAAGGCTCTTTTTATTTCCGATTTCTCCACACATGCCACGCAGAAAGGACGAAGCAGAGTGTCACCATGCCTGCCGTCACCAGTGTCATGGCGTCATCATGGCTTTGTGTCCGCCAGAGGGCAAAGAGGGTGAGAAACGCAAGGAAAAGAAGTTTGCTTATATTCTTCATAGGGGACTCCGAGGATAGTGACTGTGTCCTATAGGGAAGGCGCAGTACCGTGCGCCGTGATTTTCCAGAGGATCTTCAGGATCTTTGGAAGCGGTCACTATTCCGCTCTCTCCAGCATGAGCTTCAGATCTTCCTTATGGAAAGACTTGATCTCCGGTTTCTCTTCAAGCATGGCGAGGACATAGGCGAGTGCCGCTTCGACGCCGACCTTGAGACCGCTCTCATCGATATCAAATTCCGGCGTATGGTGGTTCGCCCCGGTGCCCAGCGCTTCATTTTTCGCGCCGGTGAAGGTGAAGATGCCCGGGTAGGTGGACTCGGTGATAGCAAAGGTTTCCGAAGCCATCCATGGCTCGGTATCTTCCATGACATCACCCACACGCTCGGCGATGGCTTTCCGCGCCAAGTCTACACACTCTTTATTATTGGCCGTGACAGGGAAGTACTGGTCTTCCATGATCTCTGCCGTGCAGCCGTAGTTGTCGCAGATGTCCTTGAGCAGCTTCCAAAAATCCTCACGGAAGGAAAGCCCGTCTTCATTCACAAAGCAGCGCGCTGTACCGGCGAAAGTGAGCTCGTCAGGGATGACATTCGGCGTGTCACCCGCCTGCACCATACCGAAGGAATAGGTGAGGCAGTTTCTCGGACTGACCTTCCGCATGCGGTAAGACTGAAGCGCCATGTAGAACGTATGGAAGCAGTCGATCGGGCTGACGGCAAGGCTCGGCATAGAACCATGTCCGCTCTTGCCATGGATCTTTACACGGTAGAAGAAGGCACCTGCCAGTACACCATCATACATGACCGCGACCTTGCCCGCAGGCAGGCAGTACATCATATGCGTGCCATAGCAGGCATCCACGTGGATCTTCTTCTCGTCCAGATAAGACAGCAGATGACCGACACCACGCTCTCCCATTTCCTCTGCTTCTTCGAACATGAGAAGTACCTTGCCTTCCCATTCGTCCTTGTGTGCTGCAAGGATCTTCGCCGCGGTGAGGAGCATCGCCATGTGTCCGTCATGCCCGCAGGCATGAGAGACACCGTGATTCTTCGAGAGGCACGCCTTTTCGCATGCAAGATTCTTCGGGTTCTCTTCGATCGGCAGCGCATCGATATCTGCTCGCATCAGGACCGTCCAGCCACCCTTCCCGCTGTCGATCATGCCAAAGATACCGCCTCGCGGTACACGGACCGTAGAGATCCCCCAGCCATGGAGTGTTTCTTCGATGAAGTCCATGGTCTTCCATTCCTGCTGCGACAGCTCCGGATTTTCATGGAAATGACGGCGAAGAGAAATGAGAAAGCTCTCCTCGGCTTCGACTGTTTTCTTTATATCCATTATGATCAGCTCCTTGTAGGGAAACACTGATGAAATCGTTGTCAGATGTAATCAGCGTTTCCATAGATCGTCGGCAGATATTCTGCCGCATGTCTTTCGTTATACATGTCTTTCATTATAGAAAGGGGAAAGATACGTGTCAAATGATATGGGGAAAAGATTCAAGGGGTTCAACGGGTTCAGTAGGTTCAACGGGTTCAACAGGGATGGTGCGGCGCATAAAAATCAGAAGCGCCGCGGAGTATCAATAATAGCAATGCCCGAAGGTTTCTTTGAGAACAGGTTTCCCTTTTTGAGCTTTCCAAACATCGACTGCCTGACCGCGAATGACAAAGATTTCTCGCTTCGCTCGAAATGACGATACGAGAGCATCAGCAGTCACTCGAGACTCCTAATCCCCAATCCCTAGTCACTAGTCCCAGTCACTCCTAATCCCTAGCTACTAGTCCCCAGTCACTAGTCACTCCAATTCTCCCAGTCGAGGCATCGCAGGGATCGCGCCGGCTCTGGTCGTCGAAAGGCTGGCCGCGCGGTTTGCAAAGGTAAGGATGTCTTCCAAGCGCTCCTGCGAAAGACGGCTGAGATCTTCGTGGCAAAGCTTGGAAAGGGCCGCACCGAAGAACGTGTCTCCCGCACCATTCGTATCGACGACTTTCGCAGGGAAGCCGTGGCCGCGGCCGGTCAAATGCCCGAGCCGGTAGAAGCAGCCGGCCTCTCCGAGCGTCACAAGGATGAGGGAAATGCCCTTCTCCATCAGGCGCCGGCTCCCTTCCTCACAGTCCTCCGAGCCAGAAAGGAGCGGAAGCTCTTCTTCGGACACCTTGAGAATATCCACGAGCGGCAGCGGCTGGCGCATCACGATGATCGCCTCCCGCGGATCATCCCAGAGACGGGCGCGGTAGTTCGGATCATAGGTGATGACCGCGCCATAGGATCTTGCGCGGCGGATGGCAGAGAGCACACTGCCGCGGGCCGGCTCCGCCGTCAGAGACACCGATCCGAAATGCACCATGTGTGCCTGTTTCAGGAGAAAATCCTGGATCTCCTCCTCCATAAGCATGGTATCCGCATGGGATCTCCGATAAAACGTGAAGCTCCGTTCCCCGTTTGCATCGACAGAGACGACGGCAAGGCTCGTCGGGTGCATGGCATCGACAGCAAGAGCAGACACGTCGACGCCATCCTTTTTGAGCACGTCCGTCAGGTAACGCCCGAAGGCATCATCCCCGACCTTGCCGATGAAGGCCGTCCTCGCCCCGAGCCGCGATGCCGCGACAGACAGATTGGCCGGCGCGCCGCCCGGATTTGCCGCATAGAGCGGCACGCCTTTTGCATTCACCCCGGTCTGCGTGAGGTCGATCAGTATTTCTCCGATGGATAAGATGTCCATGATAAGATCCTTTCAGAAAAATGGTTGGCAGGGATTAGTAGCTAGTGACTGGTGACTAAATGCCACTTTCGGGCATCGCCATTTTTTATAGTCCGCGGCGCTTCTATATTCTTATGCGCCGCACCACCATTTCGCATTTCTCATTTCTAATTTCTCATTCGATCAGAGCTTTCGCTCACCATCAATGGGCAGTACGCCCGTGGGCTAACCATTGCACCTATTCCAAGCAAAAAATCCGAACCCTTCTTCCAGAAAGGTTCGGATCATTTGGTGCCGGAGGCGGGACTTGAACCCGCACGATGTCGCCATCGCCAGATTTTGAGTCTGGTGCGTCTGCCATTCCGCCACTCCGGCATATCGATAGTATGTATTGTAGCATACCTATCGACATGCCGTCAATGACAAGTAAGTAGTCAGGGGATTTCTGATCCGGCCATCGTCAGCTCGCAGTGCTGCATTTTCATACGACCAGAGAGAAGCCCCCTGAAATGGCAGGTATGCGGATCCCCATGCCATGCTCACGCCTGACCCCTGACTTTGGCAAAAGGAGAGCGCACTCTGCCGCACACGTCCCGGGTTATTTTTCGATCCCCTTGAAGGTGTAGTCCTTATCTTCGACCGCTTTCCGGATGTCTGCGTCGGGGATTTCTTTGGAAAGTGTCAGGATCGCCGTACCCTTCTCGTGAGAGACTTCTGCCTTTTCCACGCCGCTCAGTGCTTCCAGTGCTGCCTTCACCGCCTTTTCGCAGTGAGCGCACATCATGCCTTCGATTTTGACTGTTTCTTTCATTTCGTTTTCCTCCTTTGGAAATTGAATCGATCTATATGTATAGTCTGCTGCTTCCAGAACCTTCCTGAGGTCGGCTTCCCGGGGCAGCAGGGTATAGCTGATGGTCGCCTTCCCTGTCTTGGCATCAGCTTTCAGACAGGTAACGGAGGGGAGAGTCTCCAATGCTTTCTTCACATGCGCTTCGCAGTTCTCACACATCATGCCCTCGACATGGATGATGGCGCAGCCGGGGCTTTCCTCCTTCACGGGAGTGACTTCTTTTTCCTTGGCACTCACGCGATGCCTGAGAGGCTTGTCATGAGATGCATCATGGATGTTCACACGGCCGAGACGGAGCGCATTCAGACACACGCTGAGACTGGAAAGCGACATTGCTGCCGCCGCCCACATGGGCTCTAAGGAGATCCCCGGATACAGCCCCGCTGCCATGGGGATCAAAAGCGCATTGTAGGCGAAAGCCCAGAAGAGATTCTCGTGGATATTTCGCAGTGTCTTCCTTGAAAGACGGATGGCTGCCGTCGCGTCCGTCAGGCGCGAATTCATGAGTACCACATCGGCGGAGTCGATCGCGACGTCAGTCCCGTGTCCGATCGCCATACCGACGTCGGCACGTGTGAGAGCAGGCGCGTCATTGATGCCGTCGCCGATCATGAGGACATGCCCGCGCTCTGCAAGCTTTCTGACAGCCGCTTCCTTCCCTTCCGGGAGGACTCCCGATAGGATGGTATCGACGCCGGCTGCCTCTCCGATGGAACGAGCCGTCTTTTCATTGTCCCCCGTCAGCATGACGACCTCGATGCCCATCGCGTGCAGTTCTTGCACGGCCTTGGCCGAATCCTTCCGGAGAACATCTGCGACAGCAATGAGACCGAGAAGCATACCGTCCTTCATAAAAAGAAGCGGTGTCTTCCCTTCTTCGGAGAGTGCGTCCGCACGGGCGCGAAGAGAAGTAGTATCTGTCAGAGACGTGATGTAGGCAAGGGAACCGCCAAAGAGCGTTTTCCCCTGCTGCTTGCCCGTGAGACCCTTTCCCGGAAGGATGAGAAGATCCGTGATCTCTTCTGCTTTGATCCCTCTCTCTTCCGCAAGATCGGCGATGGCGCGTGCGAGCGGATGCTCCGACCTCCTTTCCAGCGCATACGCTGCCTGAAGAAGCTCCTCCTCCGAAACACCGTCCTTGGGTACGATGTCCGTCACGCGGGGCGCGCCCTCGGTGAGCGTCCCTGTCTTATCGAGCGCCGCGATCTCTATACGACCCGTCATTTCCATCGCTTCACTCGTCTTGAAAAGGATGCCATTCTTCGCGCCCAGACCATTTCCTACCATGATCGCGACCGGCGTGGCAAGTCCCAGCGCACAGGGGCAGGAGATCACGAGGACGGTGATGGCATAGGTCAGGGCCTCCTGCACGCTGCTTCCCCATGCCAGATGCACCGCGAAGACGAGGGCAGCGATGCCAATGACCGCAGGCACAAAGACGGCGGAGACCTTGTCTGCCATACGGGCGATCGGTGCTTTCGTCATCCCCGCCTCACTCACCATGCGAATGATCTGCGCAAAGGATGTATCCTCACCCACGCGCGTCGCTTTCGCCTGGATGTATCCATTCGTATTGATCGAGGCCGCACGCACGGCATCGCCGATCTCCTTGTCGACCGGCACCGACTCGCCCGTCAGCGCCGCCTCATCAAGCGCTGCCGTCCCCGACAGGATCTCTCCATCGACAGGGACCGCTTCGCCCGGCTTCACCAGAAAGATGTCCCCCACTCTGACCTCGCTCACCGGGAGACGGATCTCCTCTCCGTTTCGGAGGAGCAGCGCCTCCTTCGGCGCCATCCTCATGAGCGACTTCAGCGCATCCGTCGTGCGCCCTTTCGACAGAGCCTCCAGGAGCTTTCCCACAGTGATGAGTGCGGGGATCATCGCAGCAGACTCAAAATAGAGCTGATCATGGTAAAGCGGCATGATATTCATGTTCGACACATCATTTGTGATGAGCCATGTCATTCGGTAGAAGATGTAGAGTGACCAGAGGAAGGAGATCCCCGATCCCATCGCGACCAGCACATCCATATTCGGCGCGCCCTGCGAGAGCGAGCGGATACCGGAAATGAAAAAGTCACGATTGATCACCAGCACAAAGAGAGCGAGCAGCATCTGCGAAAGCGCCAGTCCCAGATGGTTGTGATCCAGAAATGCCGGCACCGGCCAGGAAAGCATATTATGCCCCATCGTGATGTACATGAGAAGCACCAGAAAAAGGACGGACCAGATGAGGCGCTTCATCAGCCGCGGCGTCTCGCGATCCTTCAGTGCCTCCTCTTCGGCAGAGATCAGCGGACTGCCTTTTGCCCTCGTATCTCCCATGGGCGAAGCTCCATAGCCTGCCTTCTCCACCGCACGCACCACGTCGTCTGCTCCGGCCGCCCCCTCGACGATCATTGAATTCGTCAAAAGAGCCACGGAGACCTTGGAAACGCCGGGTACTTTTTTCACCGCCCGCTCCACATGACCCTGACACGCCGCACACGTCATGCCGGTCACCAGATACTGTTTTTTATTTGTTTCGTGATCCACGATTCACCTCCAAACTGCCACACCCTGTCAGCACCACGATCCGGGAAAGCGGTCAGCACATGGGTCGGCAGATCCTATGGGTCTTGCGGGGAAGGAGCGGCGAGAGCCTCAGCTGAGTTCTCCCTTTCCTTCCTCATCCCCCTTTCTAAAAATCCAAGTCAACTATTCTGTCTTCTCTCCTATGAAAGGAAGCAACAGAAATCGGTCTGCCATCGGTTCGCACAAAGTCCGGCTTCCTCTCGCTTCACGCGAAATGACGCCGCTCCTTTCTACTTCATCAATTTCTCCAGCATCGCGCAGAGCTCATCGACTTTATCCTCCTTGCCTTCACGAATATCTTCGGCGACGCAGCCGCGGATATGGGCCGCAAGAAGGAGCTTGTTGAAGCTGTTCAGCGCATTTGACACGGCAGAGACCTGCATGACGATGTCGGGGCAGTAGGCATCATTCTCTACCAGCCTCTCGATCCCGCGGATCTGTCCCTCCATGGTCTTGAGCCTCGTCATCAGCCGTTTTCTTTCCCGCTCCGTCCGCTCCGTGTGACGGCAGCACTCGCAGGATGTGGTTGTTATTTTTTCAGTCATGACAGATATCCTTTCGAAATCAGTAATGCAGATCCCATGAAAATAAACCATCCGGTCCAGCAGAACCACATAAATCCATTTCCGATCCCCGATCTCTGCTCCCCGATTATCTATACACTACACCCCCCTGGGGTGTTCTGTCAATTAAAAAAAGGAAACACGGATCCTCCCATCATCAGCGGGGATCCGCGTTTCCTTAAAGAGACTGCGGGCACACATGCCGGCCCATGGACTACTGTCAGAAGGAGTTTTGCGTGCGATACACGCGCTATGCCGGCTCACTGTCAAATGGGTATCCGCCCCCTTCTCCGCCATGCCTTTCGCTTTCTTGGTTTACTGCCCGGCCTCATCCGTGATCTTTCTGACCACATCCATCTTCCCCGCATCCGTCTGATCCCAAGTGATCGGCGTCAGGGTCGGATAGCCGCGATGCGCCCAGTATACATCCGTCTCCGGATCTTCGCAGGAGAGCGCCTTGCCGGAGAGCCAGAAGCCCAGATGACCGGACGGATCTCTCATTTCCCGGATCGCATTGTCATAGTGCTGCAGGCCGAGGCGTTTCACCTTGAGCTGCGCGAAGGAGAGATGTTCAGCAGGCTTGGGCATATTGAGATTCAGGATACCGCGATAGTTCTTCTCGATGAAATATCGCTTCACGACATCCAAGGCAAAGTCTGATGCCTTTTCCAGAAAAGCCTCCTCCTTTGTCGTCTCCGCAGAGAGCGCGATAGACGGTATCCCGGCAAAGATGCCCTCGAGCGCACCGCCGACGGTCCCGCTGTAAATGCAGTCGCTTCCTGTGTTGTAGCCATTGTTGATCCCAGAGACGATGAGATCCGGCATATCGCTCTTGAGCCAGTGGCAGAGTGCGAGCTTCGCACAGTCTGCCGTCGTCCCGCTGCAGGCGAGCACAGTGATGTTCTCCCCATAGCTTTCCTTGTACCACAGGCGCAGATATGTCTGCAGCGACAGGGAGGAGGAGCAGGAGCTCCGTCCCTTATCTGGCGCGATCACCGTCACGCGCCCGAGCGTCGCGAGCTTCTTCGCCATGGCGACAATGCCCGGTGCTTCATATCCATCATCATTCGTCAAAAAAATATGCATGCGATTGTCTCCTTAGTGTTTTTCGAGTATGTATTATGATAGCCCATAGGGCATGGTGCCCCTTGACCCTGAATGAAAGCTTTGCTTGAATGAGGAATGGTGGTGCGACGCGTAAAAATATGGAAGCGACACGAAATTTTTATAGTGCTTCGCGCCGTCGTCATCCCGAGCGCAGCCGAGGGATCTTTCTAGGGAAACACTGATTCAATCGTTGTCAGATTTTACTCTTGAATCTTTATGCATAGCAAGGAATAACCTGACGAGAATAGCGCGCTATTTAAGGAAGGGTATGACGAAGCTATGTATAAAAATTCTTGTAAAATCTGACTCTGCGATTGAATCAGCGTTTCCCTTGCACTGCGATCAGTATCACATAGGTACCGGCAGGAAAACGACGCCTTGGTGCTACGTATTTCTGCTTTCACACATCCTTCGTTTAGCGGTCTGCAAGGAAGATTTCTCGCTTCGCTCGAAATGACGATACGAGAGCCTCATGTCTCCCAGCCACCAGTCACCGCTTCCCCCATTGTACCAAAACTTTCTCGCCAATAAAACATCTTCCCCATCGATTTCCTTCTATGCTATAATAGGATATTGTGAAAGCACAGAATATATATGCTTACGAGCATATCATCAGCGTAGCATCCCAATGTATAGAAAATCTATGCTCTTTGAAAGGAGTTTGTTTACATGACCGCAGATAACTTGACCTTTTCCATTGAAATCGATTTCATCCCGGATATTCAGGACGGCCGCGCCGAGCTGAAAAAGAACATGAAGAGCGTCTCCGAGAAATTTGACGGCACCTACATCCTCGATCCGAAAGCCCGTCCGATCATCTCCGGGCTTTCCAAGGATGACGTAGAAGGCGCGCTGAAGGAGCTCGGTCTCCTCGCCTTCGGCACCTGGCCGGCATGCATCCTGACCGCCACCATCGTCTCCCCGCTCCCGATCCGTGCGGTCGGCATGTCGGACGGCTGGGACATCTACACCGGCAAGAAGACCTTCTTCGCCTTTGCACAGTTCCCTGCCGATGCCCTTTCTATCATGGTGAAAGCCTGCACCTACTATCTGGAACATGAGTCCTACCAGTCTCTGGAAGAATTCATCGATGCCATGGGCTATGAAGCCTTCCGCGATACCGTCCTCGGAAACACCACAGCGGGAAATGATGCCGGAAATGACTACTATGGCTCTTCATGGGGCGCCCCCGACGTACCGCCGCTCAAGGAAGGCGACTTCGTCCGTCCGGAAAACAACATCATGCAGATCATCGAAGTATACCCGGAAATGGGCCCCTTCCTCATGGAATACGGCATGTCCTGCGTCGGCTGCTTCGTCTCCTATGATGAAAACCTCTGGCAGGCTGCTCAGGGCCACGGCATCGACGTCTTTGAGATCATCGGTGAGATGAACGAATTCATCGCGGATAAATACAAGAAGCCTCTCCTCACCGAAGACACGCCGATGGAGACCATCCTCACCCTTTACCCGCAGCTCCTTCCCGTCTTCCAGAAGAAATCCATCGCCATGCCGCAGGATATGAAAACCACCATCGGCGCTCTCTGTAAAGAAGCAAACACAGATGCCAAAGAGCTCATCGCTCTCTGCGATGAAAGACTGCGTGGAAAGGAAGAAGCGTAGTTTTTGGAATTAGGGATCAGGGATTGGGAGTGACTGGGGACTAAGGATTCCCCGTAGCGTCATCCCGAGCGTAGCCCTCGATCTTTACTGTACTGCAATAATCAGCACGTATGCACTGAGGAGAAACGACGTATTGGTGCTGTTTCACATCAGGCAATGAGCGTTCTGCCATAGAGATTTCTCGGCTACGCTCGAAATGACGACGGCGCGAAGCGTTATCAAAACTCCGCGGCGCTTAGATCCTTCGACTCAGTTCTCATATTCCAGATTAGCCATTTTCTAACATACGACGCTTTTCTCCGCTCAGGATGACGAAAAGCGCCGCACCACCATTTCTAATTTCTCATTCAAAGGTCGCCCACCCTCGCGAGCTAAACCCGAGCCATTTCAAAAGCCGGATGCACAATCCATGCATCCGGCTTTTGGCTTGCTTTCTTATTTCATTTTCCATCCTGCTTTTTTGAGTGCCATGACGATCGGCACCACGATGACACCGGAGACGAGCGCTTCCGGGATACCATTTGCAGTGACGATCCCCATGATCATCAGACCGACCGCTTCGACAGAGATTCCCTTCGCTGCGGCATACGGTGCGCCGACCAGCAGAAAGAAGGAGCCCAGGAAGAGCACCGTATTCGTGATCGCCCCGCCCACCGCTGAGATGCCGGCACGCAGATGCGCATTTCCCGGAATGTACTTATAAAGAAGCCACACCACGATCGGGATGCAGATCCGCGGCACGATACAGATGAACGCATCGGCGATGACACTGTACTGCAGTGCAAACTGCATCATCAGGCTCGGCGCACGCAGCGTCTGAATGAAAGAAAAGAGCCCGAAAAGGAAACCGACCAGAATGCCGACCTTCGGCCCTGCGACGACCGTCCCGATGATGGTCGGGATGTGCAGGATCGTCGCATTCATCACGACGAGCGGGATGAATCCATAGCCTGTCAGTCCGAGAAAGATCGTGATCCCTGCGAGCAGCCCGGAAATCGTCAGCTCGCGAATGCTCATAAAAGTCTGATTCTGATGGGGATTGTTTTGTTCCATACCTGTTCCTCCGTTCTTATTCTCCGTGAGATATAAGTCGTCAATAAAATACAGGCGCAAACGCGCTCTGCAGTCCAGCCCGCGCAAGCGATGCCAGCTAAAAGGCAGTGCGTTTCTGCACCTGTAGTTATTATAATCTGTGTCCCCTATTTGTCAACGGGGATGGAAAATTGGAAGACTTGGAGATCTCAGTTCTCAGACCTCAGACATCTGAGCCCGTGGGCAGCGCCTTTGCTTTTGTTATGAATATGGCTTGATTATACGGGTTTTGCAGGAATCGTCAATCCCGCGTGATCAAAGGCTCATCCCATCACGATGCAAAGGATCCCCGCAAGAGAAATCCCCACCCCGATGAGCTGGCGAAGAGTCAGCTTCTCTTTATAGATCAGAAATCCTGTCAGCATCAGCGCCGCTACGATGAGACTGTTCGACACGACGAAAGCCACATTCACCGCCCAGCCGGCACGGTACATGAAGAGCGTCCCCATCTCGATGCCGACGATCGACAGTCCCATCCCTATGGCAGAAAGATTCACGGAAAATGCGCCGCGCAAAAAGCTCTCCTTCCCCAAAGACTGAAAGAAGTAGATCACAAAGGAAACGACAGACGCTGCAAGATACGTCACCAAGAGAGAAGCCATAGGATCCCCGATATCGGAGACTTCCTTCATCCCCACCTGATATCCCACACTGGATGCGACAACAAGAAGAAGCGGCCACCAAGTCGAAAACATATATTTTCTCCTTACCTTACAATACAAAACATACCCAAACAGGTGAGTGCGACCCCAGCGAGCTTCATAAGCCCCATCGGTTCCGTGTAAATGCAAGAACCGATGAAGAGCAGCAGCACGACAATGATCCCCGTGTATACGATAAATCCCACATTCATCGGCCAGCCCACACGATACATGTAGATCGTCCCCACCTCCAGCCCTGCGATGGAGACCCCTGCGATGGCCGCCGGAAACGGCACAGTAGCAAGCGCCGCCATGAGATCTCCCGCCGGAGAAAGCGCCTCGAAAAGCAGCACGCAGGCCAAAGCACTCACCAGGTACGTCACCCCCAGCGCCGCGAGCGGAGAGGCTGCTGACGACAGCTTCTTTGCGCAGATCTGGTATATCACATCAGCCACAACGATCAGAACGACAGGCCACCATAGAGCAAGCATGAAGATTCTCCTTTCAAAGAAAAAGGCGCTCCAGCCACTCTCTCCCGGCTGCGCCGTACCTACGGAGAATGGCTGAAACGCCTGTCTGCTCCACCCGGTGGCGAAGCAGCGGTTTTGTTACTATGTAGTAGCAAATATAACATGAGAGCCTTTCCCCTGTCAAGGAAATCGCGCTCGACCGGCATGGCGACGCAGCCTGATGGCCCGCAGGACATCCCTCGGAAGTACATGTCCGCACCGGCTCAAACCCAGCAGTGACGTATCGATCCCATATAGCTTTGAAATCAGTTTTACTATATACTTATAAGGTTATCATGGAAGGAAACATAGGCACACACGAAGGATCCTGCATCATGCCAAGTCTGTGTTTCGACAAGGAGGTATTATGAGATTTTTCAGTTATCAGACCCTGCTCGCCGCATGCCATTTCTGCTCGGACATCAATCAGAGCGCGCTGGCGGCGGTGCTGCCCTTTCTGGTCGCGGCCTATCACTATGACTACGCGACCGCTGCCATGCTGGTGCTGTCCTCAAACATCATCGGTTCACTCATCCAGCCACTCTTAGGGACTCTCTCCGACAAGCACAACTGGCCCTGGATCATGCCGCTAGGCCTCTTCATGGCAGGCGGCGGCATCGCATTGACAGGCGTCACGTCAGATTTCTATCTGCTCTGCCTCTTCACGATGATCTCCGGCATCGGTGTCGCGATGTTCCACCCGCAGGGCGCGCTCATGGTCAACCGCGTCTCGACAGATGACAACCGCGGCATCAGTCTTTCGGTCTTTTCTTTCGGCGGCAATATGGGCTTCACCTTCGGCGCAGCAATCATCTCTACATCGATCGCCTTTTTCGGCCTGCCGGGCACGCTCATTTTCTTTATCCCGGAGATCATCATCTGCGTGCTCCTTCTCGCTCTCTATCCCCGTCTGAAGGCCATCGGCGAGAGATCGATCTCCTCACACAAGAAGCACGCTGTGACGAACGCGCCGGACCAGTGGGGCTCCTTCTGTCGTCTCGGTGCCGTCGTTTTCGGCCGCTCTATCATGTACCTCGGACTGAATACCTTCATCGTACTTTACTTCATGAATCATTTCCATGAATCACAGAATTTCAGCAACCTGCTCCTCAGCGTGTACTATGGCATCGGCGCGCTCTTCACACTGATCGGCGGAAAACTGGGCGACAAGCATGGCTATCGCACCTTTGTCCGCTTCGGCTTCCTCCTCGCATTCCCCGCTGCGCTCATTCTCGCATGGACGGACAGTTCCATTCTTGGTATCCTCTGTCTCATCGTCCTCGGTGCGGCTCTGAATCTGACGTATAGCCCGATGGTCGTCCTGGGGCAGCAGTACCTGCCGAACCGCGTCGGCCTCGCCTCGGGCATCACGCTCGGCCTTGCCGTCAGCGTCGGTGGCATCACAGCGCCGCTCCTCGGAAAGGTCGGCGACATGTATGGTCTGGAGACGACCTTCTGCGTGATCGCCCTGATCACTCTCATCCCGCTCATTTCTTCCTTCACCTTGCCAAAGCCAAAGAAATAGCGGCTGCCGGCTGTCAAGAGCCGTCGCATTTTCTTTCCCCCTGACAGGCATACTAAAAAAGCCCGACCTCTCTATGAAAGAGTCGGGCTTTTTTAGCGTGTACGGCAGTACGGCACTACCTTCATTCCTAATCCCCACACAGCACCAAGTATGCCCCGATCAGAACGGTCAGAAAGCCCAGATTCGCCCCGGTAAAGACGAGAAAATAGGCACGGGCAAAGTGGAATCGCATCGAGAGATACGCCTTGAAGGAAATGAGGCTCGCCATGGACGCGATGAGGGTACCGAGGCCTCCGATATTGACGCCGAGGAGAAGCGCAGTGTAATTTTCCGTATAGGGAGAGAGCATGACGGTCGCAGGGACATTGCTCACGACCTGCGAAAGGAGAAGAGAGATCCAGAATTCGTGTCCGGCAAGGAGCGCGGCCAGTTTCTCCTGAAGCCCCGGGATGTGCGTCAGATTTCCTACCGCGATGAAAAGAGCGAGGAAGAGCGCGAGCAGCTTGTAGTCGACCTCGAGGAAGGCCTTCCGATCAAGGAGCGCACAAGCAGGGATGACGATCGCAAGGAGGAATGAGATCGGGAGGAGTCGAAGGACATTCAAGAGGCACAGCGCAAAGAGAAGGAGCAAGAGCGCGATGCGAAGACGCGGTATGCCGGACGGCTTAGTGAAACGAAGAGCGAGCGGCCTCTCTTCCAGCGTATAGCTGGCAAGGAAGAGCAGGACGGCAGAGAGAGCGGTGATGGGTGCGGTGATGGAGAGAAATTCGTCAAGCGGCAGATGGTAGTGGGCATAGATGAAAAGATTCTGCGGATTTCCGATGGGCGTCAGCATACTGCCCAGATTCGCCGCGATGGTCATCCATGTGAGGACAGGGATCACCAGACGGAGGGCATGGGCCTCTTTGAAGAGAGAGATCGCAAGCGGCACAAAGATGATGAGTGAAACGTCATTCGTGAATACCATGGAGGTAAAGAAGGAGAGAAAGAGGAATACCTGCCCCATCCGCCGGCTATTCATGGGCTTCTGAAAGAGATGGCAGAAAAGGCCGCTGAAGAATCCGGCGCGCCGAAGAGCCGCTACGATGGTCATGAGAGAAAAAAGGAGCGCCAGGAGCGGGAAATTGATACTCTCTCTCAGCGAGGAAAGGCTGACCTCCGAGAAACACGCCGTCACGAGCGCAAGGAGCATCGCTGCAGCAAGATCGGGATTTCGTCTGACAAGGCTCATGGGTGGCTCCTTTCGAATGGGGACTTGGGACTGCTGCCTGATATTGTTCACTGGATATGAGACAACAAAGCTGTAACACGCTTCGAGTCAAAGTGAGAAGTGAGAAGTGAGAAATTAGGAGTGAGGAGTGGTGGAAGGGGCGCACAATTCATAGAGCGCCCCAATACCCCTCATAATAAAAAACAGGTCGTTCCGTATTTATATAAAATTCTGCAGCTCATTTCGTCATCCTAATCGGAGGAAAACGTCATATGTTAAACAGTAGTCACCCGGGAAACGCTGATTAAGGAAACACTGATTAAATCGTTGTCTGATTTTACTCTTACATTTTTATACATGGCTTCCTTAAATAGCTCGAACTGATGAGGGATGAACCGAGGGATCCAAGGGTTTGAAATTATGGATGCCAACCTCGTTTTACCCTCCATGATCTGAAAAGCAAAGGAAGCCGCGCGCGGCTTCCTTTCTATTTTCTTGCAGGGCAGGAGGGGAAATAGGTTTTCACTATCGCGTCCAGCGCGCCCGCGATTTCTTCGAAGGGGCGGCTGAGGTCGAGTGTCTTGACCTCGATCTGATTGCCATGCATCTGATAGATATGATCAGGTTGCAAGGCTTCGTCGGTACCTGCATAGAGAAGCATCCCCGATACACGCTGCCCTTCCTGCCGCTCATACGCCCGGTTTTTGACGTAGGTGAAAATCTGATACAAGTGCGCTGAGCGGAGTTTGTCCGTCTCATACCTTGACTGCAGAATATGCCTGTAGTACTTGGCATCTATGATCAGCACGCTCCCCCCCTGCTCCAGCTGCACATCGGTCTGCATCACCGGGAGAAGCGCACCATTTTCCTCATCGAGTGCCCAGGGAATTTGCGGCGCACCGGCAGAAAGCGCAGGAAAATGCCGCCGGTAGTAGGCGAGAATGAATTTCTCATACAAGTGGCTCATGCGCTGCGTATCCATCCATTTCCGCACATGGTATGTTCCCTGCTGGTCCGTCTGCAGCAGTCCTTCCATAATCATCTGGCAAATTGCAAGCAGCATGCGATAATTCTGCTGATTTCTCTGATAGCGAATCGTATTCCAGGAAATCGACGTATGGCGCAAAACATCCACCTGCGAGAAGAAGAGCATCTGCTTCTTGAGCGCTTTCCTGTACTTGGGCTCTACGCTTCCATGCCGGAGAAGCAGCATGACCGTTGTCTTGATGACTTGATTCAACAGATGGTTTTCTGAAAGTTCATCGAATACACAGAAGAGCCTGCGTTTTTTCCGTAGCAAGAGTCGCATGCTTTCCGACATATCGATACGTCCGCGGACACCTGCCAACACCTCGCGCTTCTCTTCGTAAGAACGTGAAAGCCCCTGCTTGATCTGCCAGCTAATGCCCTTCGCAAGGATCGCAGCGAAAAAATTCTGCATGTCAGGGAAATCCTCTGCCGCCACCTTAGCATAGGACTTCGCCTCCAGCGACTGGAACGCATAGGAGAGCATGTAATAGATATTTCGGATGAGGTGTCCGTGATCCTTTCTCATGCCAGGACCCCGCGCAACTCACTCTCCCACTTTGCCACCTGTGCCGGACTGTCAAACCAGTACTCTTCGAGCATCGGAAGAATGTCGTACTCTACAATCTCGCGCATCTGGCCGACCATCGAGTCCTTTAGATTTTCCAGTCCACAGAAATAGCTATGCCCGATACAGAAGCCCTTCCCCAGCGAGCTGTCGTTTTTTATTTCTTCGTTCAGCCGCTCGACCACCGCGATCAGCTTGTCAAACGTCTCATTTCCCAGCCTCTTCTGGTAGGCTTTGAACCCCTCTGTCTTAAAGCCGGGCTCCATCTCAATGAAGCTGAACCGCCGCCGAAGCGCATAGTCAATCATCGCTAGGCTGCGATCAGCGGTATTCATCATACCGATCACATATAGTTTTTTCGGCACAGTGAACGATTCTCCATTAGCGGAAAGCATCAAAGGCTTTCCTCGATAGCCGTTTTCGATCAGCATCAGGAGCTCGCCAAAAATCTTGCTCAAGTTCCCGCGATTGATTTCATCGATCAGGAAGAAATAATCTTCCTTCGGATGCTGCTGCGCCTTCTGACAGAATTCGTAGAAAACCCCAGGCGTTAGCACAAAACCATTCTCCGTCGGACGATACCCCATGATGAAATCTTCATAGGAATAGTTCTGGTGAAACTGGATCAGTGACACATGGGAAGTATCTTTCTTCCCAAGCATCGAATACGCCAACAGCTCGGCGGCAAACGTCTTCCCCACGCCCGGCGCCCCCTGCAGGATTATGTTTTTCTTCCGCTTCAGCACGGAAATCAGACGGTCATATTTGTCTTCACTCATGTAGACATCTTTAAGAAAATCCGTTTTCGTATAGGCAGCGTATGACTCATTCACACGCGACGCAGGATTCTCTTCACGAATCATATCCATCAGACAGTCGTACTCATTCTTACTGAGCTTGAAGAGCGTTCCCTGCGTCATATTGAAATATTCCATCGACTGCAGTTCTTTCGTGTCTCTAAATGCGGCAAAGTCAATCGGAGCTGATAGTCCCTCCAGCTTCTTAAAATAAATCTTTTCCCCATCCTGCGCCTGGCTAACCTCTAGTAAGGCCACGATTTTCTTCGACGGACTAGACTCATAACCGATCACACGATCCCCCGCCTTGGCATCGAGAAAATTCTGGTAAATACGCCTTTTGTGCCCATTGTCATTCACAAGCGTAAAAGCTTGTACTTCACCCACCGCCTGCGACGACATACTCCAAATTCTTGGATTCGCGGACAGAAACCAGTAGTTTGATTTTCCCGAAGAAACGATGGGCTCAGGCTCTGGGACAGTCGGTACTGGCGTGGAATTCACAAGATAACGACTGATATAGAAGCCGAAGTCAAACGTCAACGTCTTCAGCGCCGGATCCGGATAGCAGGTGTCTGTCAACTGCGACTGCAGCAGGCGCTTCATCTCATCGTCCTGACTCAGTTTAGCGCAAACCTCATCATAGATGCGATAGAAATTGCGAAGATTCTCCTCATAACGTCCTTTCACAAAATGGACATCTCCACCAAGTTTTTGAATAGCAGCCTTGATGTCACCGTACTTATAGATGTAATACTTATCCGGATAGCGAAGCCATAAATACACGCTGATTGCATTCTCTGTCTGATAATGGTTCTTCGCTCCGCCCCCATATCTGTCCAACAGCGTGACCGATTTCTCTTTAAATGAAACGATTCTATCGATAACATCCTGCTTCTCGTCAAAGAGCTGGCGAAACATGTCTCGTACTTCTTCAGGAGCTGCTTGTGCAAAACTAATTATCATCTGTCTAGGATAGTTGTTATTAGCCGCAAGCAAGATAGACGTCTTAGACAGAGAAGCTTCCAACATTTCCGCAAAATCTTCCGCTTGCATATCCCAATGATCCTGAAACCACTTCACCGCTTCCCATTTCCACTTCTCCCGCGGCCACTCCACCCCTACAAAATCCCGCTTATAGCATGCCAGCGCATCCTTAAAAATTGCCTGATCGATCATAAACTTCCTCCTTGCGCAAAATGACTTCCCGAAAAGACGCACTCTCAACCACCTGTATTCTACCACAGATGCAGCACAAAAACTGTCATATAGGATAAAACCAACCAAAAATCGGCGAACCCATCACCATTTCGCATTTCTCCCATCAAAAAATCCCTCTCTCCACAAGGGAGAGGCGGGACTTTTGATGATTATAATTTATTATTCCCACTCGATGGTGCTCGGTGGCTTGGAGGTGATGTCGTAGACGACGCGGTTTACGCCAGCGACTTCGTTGCAGATGCGACGGCTCATTTCGTCGAGCACTTCCCATGGGAAGCGGAAATAGTCAGCGGTCATACCATCCGAGGAGGTGACGGCACGGATGCCTACGGTGTAGTCATAGGTTCTTTCATCGCCCTGGACGCCGACGGAACGGATCGCTGCCGGAAGGACGGCGAAGGACTGCCAGATGGTGTTGTCGAGGCCATGCTTATGGATGACATCTCTCACGATGAAGTCCGCACGGCGCAGGATATCGAGACGTTCCGGGGTGATGTCGCCGATGATACGGATGGCAAGGCCCGGTCCCGGGAATGGCTGACGATTGACGACTTCTTCCGGAAGACCCAGCTGGCGGCCGAGCTCGCGGACTTCGTCTTTGAAGAGTTCACGAAGCGGTTCGATGAGGGAGAATTTCATATCCTTCGGGAGACCGCCTACATTATGATGGGACTTGATGGTAGAAGCGGTCGCGGTGCCGGATTCTACGACGTCCGGATAGAGGGTGCCCTGTACGAGGAATTTCACATCTTCGAGCTTGTTTGCTTCTTCCTGGAAGGTATGAATGAATTCTGCACCGATGGTCTTACGTTTCTTTTCCGGTTCGGTGACGCCTTCCAGAAGCGACATGAAGTGCTTGGATGCATCGATGTGTACCAGCTTCATGTTGAATTTGTTCGTAAAGGTATCGACGACCTGTTCTGCTTCGCCGAGGCGCAGGAAGCCGTGGTCGACGAAAACGCAGGTCAGCTGATCGCCGATGGCTTTGTGTACGAGGACAGCTGCGACAGAGGAGTCGACGCCGCCGGAGAGGGCGCAGATGACATTGTGATTTCCGACTTTTTCACGGATATTTTCGACAGCAATGTCGATGTAGTTGCCCATGGACCAGCCGCCTTCACATTCGCAGATGTGGAAGAGGAAGTTCTTCAGCATGGTGGTGCCTTCCGGGGTGTGGACGACCTCCGGATGGAACTGGACAGCGTAGAAGCGGCGGGCTTCATCTGCCATCGCAGCGGTCGGGGTGAGGTCGGTGTGACCGGTGAGTCCGAAGCCGGCCGGCATCTCTGTGACGGCATCGCCGTGGCTCATCCATACCGCTGTCTTTTCGGAGACGCCTTCGAAGAGTGCGGAACTGCCGTTTCTGTAGAAATCGGTGTGACCGTATTCATGTTTTTCAGGTTTAGAAACTTCGCCGCCCAAGGTCTTGGCCATGAGCTGCATGCCGTAGCAGATGCCGAGGATCGGCACGCCTGCTTTGAATACGTCCGGATCGATCTCCGGCGCATTTTCCGCATTGACGCTGGATGGGCCGCCGGAGAAAATGATCCCCTTCGGCTGCTGGGCTAAAATTTCTTTTGCGCTTTTGTTGTATGGCAGAATCTCGCAGTAAACACCGCACTCACGTACACGGCGTGCAATGAGCTGGGCGTACTGTCCGCCAAAGTCAACAATCATCACAATTTCCTGATGCTTCATCGTTTTCCTCCTGTAGGAAATGAATCTTGTGAATGGAATAATTCGTATTGTTTATTATAGCATAATATACACGGCTCTATCCAGTAGGCGTGAAAAGGGATTCGTGAATCCGGTCACCGGCCGCAGATCACTCCGCCTCAAAGAGCGGGAGCGGCGCGAGGAAAATAATATCCTCTCTTTTTGCAGCATCGCCTTCAGCCAGAATGGCTGCTTCCCCGATCACACGTCCGCCTGCTTTTTCCGTGATCTCTTTCATCGCTTTCATAGAGCCGCCGGTGCTGATGACATCATCGACAAGGAGGACCTTCTTCCCGCGGATGAGATCGACATCGTCCTGCGAAAGGTAGAGACGCTGCTTGCCCATGGTCGTGATGGATTCATCCTCGACGCAGATCGGATTCTCCATATAGGCCTTCACGCTTTTACGTGCGACGATGTATTTCTTCATGCCAAGCACACGCGCCATCTCATGGGCGAGCGGGATGCCCTTCGTTTCCGCGGTGAGGATGATATCCGTCCCCTCGGGGACCTTCTTCGCCAATTCCTCTGCGGTGCGGGTGACGATCTCTGTATCGCCCAGTATGACAAAGCCTGCGATGGCAAGGGTGTCGGAAATATTCATGATCGGCAGCTGGCGCGTGCATCCAGCGACATGCAGTTCATAGTATCTTTTGGCCATAATGATTCCTTCTTTTGTTATTTATGTGATTGATTGTTTGGAAATAAGATCAAAGTTTATAGGTTCGAGGTTCAGGGTTAGCCCCTCGGGCGTGGTGCCCTTTGATTACATGCGAAAGGGTTCAGCGGGTTCTGTGGGTTCAAAGGGGTTGGTGCGGCGCATAAAAATCAGAAGCGCCGCGGAGGTTTGAAACTGGCGGTTTTCTCGTATCGCAAACCTAATCCCTAGCTACCAGTCACCAGTCACTTTTCCCCTTCGCTCTTCACGATCTCCACCTGGGGTGCTTCTGTGATGGTGACGGTCACCTCTCCATGCGGCGCAGGCAGGGGGTTGGTGCGGACAACGGACTTCCCTTTCACCGGGCGAGCCGCCTTTTTGTCAGCAGCTTTGGGCGTCTGTCCGAAAGAAGCCGGGAGTGCATTGGCAGGCACGATGGAGCCCGGATCGCCTTCCTGTGCTGTTGCGAGCTTCTCGATCTGACTCATGTAGGTATCGCGGCGATCTTCATTTCCCATTTCCTCACGCACGAAGTAGACAGCGAGCGCAGAGGGATCCTCAGTGCCGGATGCGACCTCCTGCCAGCGATCATCCGTGCGAAGCACCCATGCCTTGCCGTCCTCTGCGTAGCGGACATGCAGGAAGCCCGTCCCGACAGACTTTCCCTTTGCGAGTTCAAAAATCTTCACACGCACGGCCAGTCCGTCATTGAATACGCCTTCGATGGTCATGGAGGTGAGGTCCATGAAGAGCCCCGTCTTGCCGTCATTGTAAATGCCGCCCGTATTCTGTATCATGGGCTGCGTCTGATCGCCATTCAGATAAAAGGGTTCGAAAGCAAGGACCGGCTCTGCCGTGTAAAGGAAGAGGGCTGCGCCCAGAGCCGTCACGATCTTTTCCCATTTTTTCATAGTTTCATCTCCTTTGGTATGATACATTTCCTATGCCTTATTTTACTATAGAGAGAAAGAAGTGGCTAGGGAAACGCTGATTAAATCGCAGAGCCGGATTTCATATGGATTTTTATACATAGCTTCGTCATCATCTTCCTTAAATAGCTCGCTATTCGCGTCAGATGATTCCTTGCTCTGTATAA
>JABLTK010121373.1_pt1 | contig 31785 bp, 28 predicted proteins | sample 7160131 | NCBI WGS metagenome assembly JABLTK01 (sample SAMN14651221, study PRJNA627086) | human gut metagenome | isolation source: feces | host: Homo sapiens
AACTTATGATAACAAAAGACATTCAGGATATCTTAAATTTTTCAAAATATTGCTCGTCGCTTTGCCGCCAAAGTTTTACGACGCGTCCTGCGGAAGTTCGTCCGGCGCGCCCCGCCCTTTGGGTCGCGGAGGCAAGGCTTACGCGCTCGCACAAAAGGGTGTTGACCCCGCGCGCGGCGTCGTATCTTGCAACGCGCGCGAGCCCCGAATCTATGACGAATCTGACGCCCTCGATTGTAAGCGAAGTCTCGGCAACGTTTGTCGAAACTATGACCTTTCGCCTGCCGTTGTCCGACAAGATTTTATCCTGCTGGGCGGGAGGCAAATCTCCGTGGAGCGCGAAAACGTCGAAGCCTTTTGAGCGCGGGCTTTCCAATATCAGCGATACGGTTTTGCCTATTTCATATACCCCCGGCATAAAAATCAGAAAACTGCCGTCGTTTTCCGCGCGCGCGAGCCTTTCAAACTCGGCGGCGGCAAGTTCCCATACTTTCGCGCCCTGCATTTTCGGGGGCGAATATTCGACGTCTATCGGATAAAGGCGCGAGCCGCATTCGAATATGCGGGCGTCGCCCAAGTAGTCGGCTATGGCGGAAGAATCCATCGAAGCCGAACAAACCGCCAAGACCATATCGGGACGGTATTTTTTCTGCGAACGAAGGGCGAGCGCGAGCGAAATGTCGGCATAGATATTGCGTTCGTGGAACTCGTCGAAAACAATCGCCGACACGCCGTCGAGACGCGGATTTGAAAGCAGCATACGCGCAAGAATACCCTCGGTAAGAAAGACTATCTTGGAGTTTTCGTCGTAATGTTTGTCGAATCTGACATGCCATCCGACCGCGTCGCCCAAGCCGAATATTGACGACACGCTTTTTGCGAGCATTCTGGCGGCCACCCTGCGCGGCTGCAAAACCAAGACCGCGCCCGCGCATTTTTCGGCAAGCATAACGGGAAGTCTGGTGGATTTTCCCGACCCCGTCGGCGCGGCGACAACCAAACGCTTTGCGCCGCCGTCCAAAGCCGAAAATATATCGGGCTTCAACGAATCTATCGGAAGGTTGGCCATGCGCGATTTTAGGGACTAATCCTGCATTTTGGAGTTGGGGAAAACGAATTTTGCGCTGCGGTTTGTTCTGACCCTGTTTACCGAATAGTTTGTGACGCTTTTGGAAAGCGCGGCGTTTGTTTCGAGAAAACCTTCAAAGCCCTGCTTGGGAAGGGAGACAAAACGCAATCCCGACATTTCCATTCTCATTCCGTCGACAGTGTTGAAGAAGGAATCCGTTTGGATATCGTAGTGCATAAAATAGTATTTGGGAATCCACGTCACTTTGCTTCCGTCGATTACGCCGACATACGGCACGATGATGCCGTCCGCCGTTTGGATGTCGAGATACAGAATATCGTTTTCGACATACATATAGCTGCGAATCGGAATCGTCACGCCCCTGCCGATAATTTTGCCGCTGCCGACAAGCTTCGAGCCGTCGCGCGAGGGGTGGTAGTTTTGTTCGACCACCGAAGTGGCGACTTCGCGCGTGCCGACCGAAATAGACTGCGTCCCGCTCCAATTGCCGACATATGCGTTAAGCGCGTCTTCGGGAGAGAAAAACACGATATCGGAAAACATCTGGGAAAACATCGACATATTTTTATTTTCGGGAATATTTCCGACCGACTGCGCCGAAATGTCTGACCACGCAAAAACGGACAATAAAGCCGTTGAAAGCGAAAATATTTTTTTAAGCATATTCATAATTAGACATCGATAACATCGTCGTCATCGTCCGATTTATTATTTTTTGTTTTCGTAAAAGTGCGCACTCCGATGCGTTCGCTTTTGGCGAGCGCCAAGCCCCAGGAAAGCACGGAAACAAGCAGGGACGCCCATAACGCCGCCCAATAGGAGCCCACGACAATGCCGTCGCCAGGAATCAGCCTCGCGGCGAAATAGATAATCAAAGCGTTGATAAAAAGCATGCCTATGCCCACCGTGAAAATGATGAACGGCAGCGCGAAAAGAACGAGAATCGGTTTGAGAATCCAGTTCAGGAACCAAATCATAACGACGAGCAACGCGAACGACACGATGTTGTTAAACTGAATCGACGACGTCGTCAGCCATGCCAGCGCAAGGCCTCCTGCATTAAGCAGACAAGTACGCCAAAAATTGAGTTCGATTCTTCTCGTTATCCTGACGGTTGAAGTTTGGCGCTCTCCGTTTTCGTTGTTATTTTCCTGCATTTTTTATCTTTCGTTTTATTTCGCGAAAATGCTCCAGACGCTCGGCTATTTGCCTTTCCGCCCCGTAATTTGTAGGATTGTACAATTTGACGTTTTTTTCAAGATAATCTTGACCGCTTATAAAATCGGGGCAGTCGTGATTGTATACGTAGTCGGCGCCGTTGCCGAATTTTTTGTTCAGCGAAGTGTGGGCGTCGCGCAGATGAAGCGGAACCGACTGTACGGGTTTGTTTTGCACCTCCGCCTTGGCCGCGTACAAGGCGTTTGTCGCCGAATTGCTTTTTGGGGCTGTTGCGAGAAAAAGGGTGGCGTGGGCAAGATTTAGCTCGCACTCCGGCTGCCCCACCCTTTCGCAGGCGTCGAACGCCGCGTTGGCGACAAGAATTCCGCGCGAGTCCGCAAGCCCCACGTCTTCGCTGGCGAGAATCAAAAGCCGTCGGGCGATAAACCTGACGTCCTCGCCGCCCGCAAGCATTTTCGCCAGCCAGTACATCGCCGCGTCGGGATCGCAACCGCGCACGCTTTTAATGAAGGCGGAAATCGTGTCGTAATGCTCGTCCTCGTCCGAGTCGTACCTGACGCGTCTTTCCTTGGCGAAAACGGCAACGTCGTTTTTTGAAAGTTTGCCCGCCGCGCCGACAGCCAAAGACATCGTTTCCAATGCGTTGAGAGCGCGGCGCATATCGCCGTCGCAAATATTGGCGATATCCGAAAGTATTTCGTCGGAAGCCTCTATTTTCATTTCCCCCAAACCGCGCGTGCAATCGGCAAGCGCACGGCGCAGGACTTTTACGATGTCCCCGATTTCCAGAGGCTCAAGCTTGAAAAGATGGCTGCGAGAAAGAAGCGGGGCGTTTATGTAAAACCCGGGGTTTTGCGTGGTCGCGCCGATTAGCCGCACGTTGCCGTCCTCCACGTCGGGCAGAAGCAAGTCCTGCTGCGCCTTGTTGAAGCGGTGTATTTCGTCTATGAAAAGAATAGTGCGCTCGCTTTTGCGGTAGCGCGCCATCGTCAGAACGTCGCGCACTTGGGCGACGTTGGAAAGGACGGCGTTCAGCTTCACAAAACGCGCCTTTGTCTCCTTGGCGATGACGTCGGCGAGAGTGGTTTTCCCGCAGCCGGGAGGGCCGTAAAATATCAGCGAACCGAAATTGTTTGTGGACACGAGACGCGGCAAAAGACACCCTTCGCCGAGAATATGGGAATGTCCGACAACCTCCGAAAGCGAGCGCGGACGCATTCTTACCGCCAAAGGCGCCGACACCGACACAAAATCTTCGGCGGCGCAGTTTTCGGCCGCGGCGTCGTTTTCATGAAAAAGGTCTCCGGAGTTGTCTGACATATTTATTTTGTCGCAAAATTTATTATCCAAAGCAATCTTGAATATTTTATTAAATAATACAATATCGGGGTTGAAAATGTTTAGGAAAGAACAAAAGTCGGAAACGGCATGCGCCATGAGCGTGGCCGGAAGCGATTCGGGAGCGGGTGCGGGCATTCAGGCCGACCTGCTTACTTTCGCCGCGCACGGGGTCTACGGCTGCACGGCAATAACCGCCCTCACCGCCCAAAATCCCGACAGAGTCTCGGCGGTATACGGCGCCAATCCCGATTTCTTAACGGCGCAGCTGGAGGCCGTGGAAACTTTTTACAAACCGAAATCGGCAAAGACCGGTATGTTATTTGACAGCGCAATCGTCGAAAACGTTGCCGATTTTTTTGCCAAACACAAAGAAATATCCCTCGTGGTCGATCCCGTAATGATTTCGACAAGCGGTTCAAGGCTTTTGCGAGACGACGCCGTCGAGGCTCTTGAAAAAAGGCTGATTCCCGTCTCGGCTTTGTTTACGCCAAATCTCGACGAAGGCGCGGCGCTGCTGGGCGCGGAAAAAATCGGAGACATTGAAGCCGCCGCCCTTTCCCTGCTCGAAAAATTCGGCGTTCCCGTACTGCTGAAAGGCGGGCATCTCGAAGGCGACGACATCGTCGACATTCTTGCAACCGCAGACGGCAAGACGGTTTCCATAAAATCCAAACGCGTCAAGGGCGTAAATACGCACGGCAGCGGCTGCACGCTGAGCGCGGCGATAACGGCAAATCTGGCAAAGGGGCTTACGCTCGAACAATCCTGCCGAAAGGCGCAGGCGTATATTTTAGCCTGCATGAAAAACCCCCTGAAAATATCCGGCGAAAAATTTTTAAACCATTTTTCTTCAATATGACAAAACCGACACAGAAAGACGACAATGCGTCGCGCGAAGGCCATCGGGAAAGGCTTCGCAACCGCTTTAAAGCCGGCGGAATATCCGCGCTCGCCGACTACGAGCAAGTCGAGCTGTTGCTGACGTATTTCATACCCCGCATAGACGTAAAACCGATAGCAAAAGCCCTTGTCGGCAAATTCAAAAACGTCCGCGGAATCATCGACACCCCCTTTGAAGAGCTGACAAAGGTAAAGGGGGTCGGCGAAAGCACCGCCCTCGGGCTTTCCCTGTTGAAAAATCTTATTACGACATACCATCAAAACGAGCTTGAAATACCCAGCAATGAAATGGGAACAATTACAAAGCTCATAAAATATTTTAAGTCAAAAATAGCCTCCGAGCCGTCGGAAGTCGTCGAACTCGTATGTTTCGACGCCAAGCTTAAAATCATACCGGCAGCCTCTTCGAGAATTCAGGAGGGAAGCCTTTCATCGGCGTCCGTCGACGTAAGAAAAATCATGGAAATTGCGATAAAACACGGCGCCGCGAGCATCGCCATCGCCCACAACCACCCCAGCGGAGACCCTACGCCGTCGTTTGAAGACAAACGCTTTACCGCCAGACTTTCCAAAGCATGCAAGCCGATTCATCTGAGTTTTATCGAGCATGTTGTCGTGGGCAAAAACGTCTGCTTTTCATTCAGGCGCGACGGATACTTCGACTATCTTTACGACGAATCCCTGCTCGAAAGCCGCCTGCGCGGTCGATGCCAGGAAACGGACAAAGAAGCCGAAAAGAAATGCTCAACCGTTCCGTCAAAAAAAGCGAAGGGGAAATCCGCCTGATGAAAATTCTTGCGATAGAAAGTTCCTGCGACGAATCGGCGGCAGCGATATTCGACTCCTCGGCGGGCGTCCTCGAAAGCCTCATACACTCGCAAATAAACCTGCACGCGCTGTACGGCGGCGTCGTTCCCGACCTTGCAAGTTCCGAGCATTTGAAAAAGCTTCCGGCGCTAATCGCCAAAATTTCAAAATCGCCGCATTTTAAGGATATAGATTTCATCGCCGCGACATCGGGCCCCGGACTTCCGAACTGCCTCGCAATGGGCGTTTCTGCGGCGGCCGCGCTCGCCGCGAATATGCGCCTGCCGCTATTCGGCGTAAACCACCTTCGCGGACACGCGTATTCTCCGTTTATAAAAATCCACGCCGAGAACCCGAAGGACTTCGACGCCAATATGAAGTCTTTGCTTCCGCATTTGGGTCTCGCCGTATCGGGAGGCAATACGATTCTTTTTGAGTTGGACGAAAATAAAAATATGTGCGTCCTTGCCGAAACGGCAGACGACGCCGCAGGCGAAGCGCTGGACAAGGGCGCGAAACTGTTAAATATGCCCTACCCCGGCGCGCCGCTTCTCGAAAAAACGGCGGTCGGTGGAACCGTCGACAAAACAATGTTTCCATACGGGCAAAACAGAAAAATAGAAGACGACCCCGACTTCAGCTTTTCGGGCTTAAAAACAAGCCTGCGCTACCGCCTGCAAAAAATGTCGCCCGACGAAATAGAAAAAGAAAAACGCGACATCTGCGCAAGCTACCAATTCGCGGTAGTCGAACAGCTGCGCAGACGCGCCGACTTTTTCGCCAAGCAAAAAAAATACGCCAGCGTCGGAATTTCCGGCGGCGTGTCAAACAACGGCCTCTTCGTTTCGACTTTTGCAAAACTTGCCGACAAACGCGGCGCAAAGTTTCTGGTAGCCGAACGCGAATATCGCGGAGACAACGCCGCCATGATAGCCTTTGCCGCATTTTTCGACAAATCCGCGCTGTTCCCGAGCGAAAACTCGACCTTAAAAATAGAGTCTTCGCGGGAAATGGTTTAGCCATTTTGCTCGACACGGTTTAAAATCTTTATTTCATTAAAAAAATGTCAAAAGTTCCAAGTTTAGACGAAGCGTACCAAAGATGCCGGCAACTCGCCGACAGCCATTACGAGAATTTTCCGGTCGCAAAAATGGTGCCGAAAAATATCCGCAAGCATGTTGCCGCCGTCTACGCATTCGCCCGAACCGCCGACGACATCGCCGACGAAGAACACGAATCAATCTCCGCGGACGACCCCGCGCGAATCGAAAAACTCAAGAAGTTTGAAGCCCAGCTTGATGTCGAAAACCAGTCGGAGCTCGACGAAAAATGGAATTGGATTTTCATCGCCGTCGCCGACACCGTAAAGAAATTCGACATTCCCAAGCAGCTGCTGCGCGACCTGATAAGCGCGTTCGCGCAGGACGTCGTCAAAAAAAGATACGCCGATTTTCCCGAACTTCTCGACTACTGCCGCCGAAGCGCGAATCCCGTCGGACGCCTCGTCCTCCTATTGCACGGAATAAAAAACGACACCCTTTTCAAATATTCCGACGACATCTGCTCGGCTCTCCAGCTCGCAAACTTCTGGCAGGATATGGGCGTCGACAGGCTTAAAAACAGAATCTATGTTCCGCAATCCGACTGGCGCGGCGCGGACGAGAACGAAATGTTCGGGAAATCCGCAACCGAACGCGTGAAATCAGTCGTAAAATTCCAGTGCGAAAGAACAGAAGAAATGTTTAAATCGGGCGAACGCCTTGTAAAGCATCTGCCGTTTCCGCTCAGCCTCGAGATAAAAATAACCCTGTCGGGAGGACGAAGCATTCTCAAGAAAATCGCGGCGCAAAATTACGACACACTTTCCAAACGCCCCGCGCTCGGAAAACTCGACAAAGCAAAACTTCTTCTTTCAGCACTCTTTTAAAATGGAAGCCGAAAATTCAGAAAGCGCATACCACGTTCAAGAACGCAAAAAATCCAACCTCGCGTTCGCCTTCTTCTGCATGGAGAAAGACCGCGCCAAAGATATCGAAATATTTTACGCCTTCTGCCGGCTTATGGACGATATCGCCGACGAGGAGGGACGCTCGAAGGAAACCAAGCGCGCCGCCCTCGAAGAATGGAAAACGGAAATAAACAACGCGTACGACTCGGAAAAGCCCCTGTCCTCGCTGGGAGAGGAAATGCGCGCCCTTGTCCGCCGCCGCAATATTCCCCGCCAATATGTGCTCGACGTCATCGACGGCGTGATGCGCGACACATTCGACGACCCCTTTGAAACTTTTGAAGACATACGCAAATATTGCTACGGAGTCGCCTCCGCCGTGGGACTCGTTTCAATCCACATATTCGGATTCAAAAACGAGCGCACAAAGGAGTTTGCCGAATCGCTCGGCTATGCCCTCCAATTCACAAACATTCTGCGCGACGTCGTGGACGACTTGAAATCGCACGGAAGAATCTATATTCCCGCAGAAGAGCTTGCGGCCTTCGGAGTCGGGAAAGACGACTTGCTCAACCGTCCCGATTCGCACAAATGCAAAAGGCTTTTCGCTTTCATGTATTTTCGCGCAAAACATTTCTTCAACAAATCGCGCAGGCTTCTGCAACCCGAAGACAAACGCGCCCTTGCGCCCGCCCTGATTATGTGGGCCATTTACGAGGAAATTTTGGAGTCGCTGAAAAAAACGGATTTCAACATCTCGGAAAAACCGCTGAAAATATCGAAACGGCGCAAAATTGCGCTCGCCATCGCGGCCATAAGACGCTCGAAACAGCCCGAAGCCGAAAATAAGAACAGCGGCAAGGCGATAGTCCTCGGCGCGGGAATCGCGGGAATCGGCGCGGCTCTGAGACTCGCGAAAGAGGGCTTCGACGTCTCCCTTTACGAAGCGAAATCGCATATCGGCGGACGCTGCTCGAAGCTCGAATGGGAGGGCGCGCGGCTCAACAACGGCAACCACGCGACAATGGGCTGCTACCGAAATTTTTTCGGCCTGCTCGACATTCTCAAAACGCGCACATACGAATTTTTCGCGCCGACAAAATCGATGTCCTTCCTTTTTGAAACCGGCAAGAAAATCGCCGTAAAATTTCCCGACAAAAACTCCGGCGCATTGCAAAAGTTTTTCTCGTGCCTCGATTACGGCAAACTCGAGGGAATGAAAAACAACATTCCCCTCTTCCTAAAACTTAAATTCGGGTTCGCCGAGCCGAACGAAAACGAAACCGCCGCGCAATACCTTGAACGCCAGAAAATCGGCTGGCGCGGAATAAGAAATTTCTGGGAGCCTTTTTGCGTCTCCGCGCTCAACACTCCGCTGGGAAAAACCGACGCGAAACTTATGGTGGAAACCGCGAGAAAATCCATACTAAAAGGAGGCGACAACGGGGTTCTCTATCTGCCGCAAAAGCCGATAGCCGACGCGCTCGCGCCCGCCTTGACCTATTTGAGGGGAATCGGCGCAAAAATCTATTTAGGCGAACCCGCGACAAAACTCCATATTGCAAACAATAAAATCGAAGGCATATCCACCACAAAATGCGACTTTGCCGCCTGCGATTTTCTCGTAAGCGCGCTGAATATCGGAGGCCTCAAAAAGCTCCTGCCCGAAGACTCGAAATTAAGGGAAAGAATTTCTAAAATCTCCGAAACGGACGTCACAAACATTTATTTCACGACAAACAGAAAGCTTATAGGCGGAGAATACGCATGCCTCATCGGCTCGCCGCTGCACTGGATATTCAACCAGTCGATGAAAATGGCGAACAATCTCGACGGCAAATTTTTGTACGGCATAACAATCAGCGCAAGCACCGTCAAAGCGTCTAAAAATACGGCAGAAGAACTGCTGAAAAACGAGCTCAAAAAGTTTTTCGGCGACGTGGAAATTCTCGATATTCTGCCCGCCACATTTTGCGGCGCGACAATCTCGGCGGATACGGCAAGCGAACTCGCCCGCCCCGACGACAAACAATCGCGGGAATACGAAAATATGAGAATATGCGGCGACTGGGTTCAAACGGGGCTTCCCTGCACAATGGAATCAGCCGCCAAAAGCGCGAACGATTTTGAGATATAAATATGCCGAAATATCTGATTTTATCTCCCACCGTCTACGAAGCAAAACCGCTGTTCAATAAATTCGGAATCGGTGGAACTCCGAAAACGGGCGCATGCGCCGAGTCTCAAAACGGCGAAATAACCGTGCTTGCAACGGGGATTGGCTGCGCGGCGTCCTCAACCCGCGTCCGCGAGGCCGTAAAAAGATTGTCGCCGCAAGTTGTGGTATTGGCGGGATATTGCGGAGCGTGCAGAGAAGACTTAAAAAACGGAGATTTTATTTTTGAAGCCGAAAACGGCGACATGAAATCGTTGGCATTGCGGCACGGCGGAACGGAATCGAAAATCGCCTCGGTTAAAAAGATAGCCGGTACGGCAGAAAAACTGGCGCTCGGCAAGGCGGGATACGCGGGGGTCGACATGGAGGGGGATATTTTCAGGGAAGCCGTACGGAAAGAAAACGATAAAATAGAATTTGCCCATTTCAGATGGATAAGCGACTCGCTTGAGAGCAATATTCCTCCCGAATTCTTCCAATCCGCGATAGATATGGAAAGCGGAGAATTAAGACTTTCCGTCGTAAAAATCGCCTTGCAAATATTAAAAAATCCCGCATTGCCGGCAAGACTGTCGAGATTTGGGCGCGAGATACGGCCGGCAAAAAAAAGATACGATTTTGAAATATCGGCGATTGCCGAAGAGCTAATCGCGCAATAGGGAGCGGAAATTATCGGGATTGAGCATGATATAGCGAGAAGGCTGCGGATAAAAATTTAATCTAAAAAAAACGAAAAAAGATATTGACAAACGCGAGCAAAAGTAGAGACTAAGCGCCTTAATTTTCAGTGATTGATGTTCAGTAGCTCAGCGGTAGAGCAGGTGACTGTTAATCACTTGGTCGTAGGTTCGATCCCTACCTGAACAGCCACTGAAAATGAAAGACGGTATTGTGAAGAATTTTATTCCACAATACCGTTTTTTTGTGCCTACTTTTTGGCGACTCAATCTCCGCCCCACTCCCCTTACCCACAAAGGATTCACGGCATTTTACCCCCACACTTTTTCAAACACAAAATTCTCAGTTTAGAACCACTCTCACACTGGCAGCCCATTTATAAGGCTATTCTAACCGAAAACACCCAAAATTCTCAAATTCTCTCACGAGACCAAAACCTTATTCAACAATCATATATCCGACCGATTACGGTCGGATAGTAATCTTGTAAAACTATACTGTGCTTCTCTAAACTTCGATAGATTCAGAATTATTATTGTCGTTCGCATTATCTGTCCACATCTCGCATTGTGCAATAACTGTATCCAATGCTTCATCTTGCCCTTCGGGCGGATACTTGTGCTTCTTCAATAATCTCTTCACTAATATTCGCATACGCGCTCTTGCAGTCTCTTTTCGTTGCCAATCGATTGTTTTGTTCTTTCGTAAGGCTTCAGTTAATTCTTTTGTAATGGCGACTAGTTCATTATTGGTATAGACGTCTTTCACCGCCTGAGGCTTTGTCAATGCATCATAAAATGCAGTTTCTTCAAGCGACAATCCCATCGAATTTCCGTTTTGCCTTGAGAGAACAATCTCTTTTGCCATTCGCAATAATTCTTGAATGACTTCTTCGTTAGAAATCAATCCATTGAGATAGGCGTTCATTGTTTTTTGCAATAATTCCGAAAATTTTTGCGACTTTACTACATTTGTTCTCTGGTATACTGAAACTTGTTCTGCTATCAGTTTCTTTAACAATTCGACGGCAATATTCTTTTGTTTCAGCTTAGCAACCTCCGCCAAAAATTTGGGGTCGAATATCGAGAATTCTTCTTTTACATCCGAAAATAGATTAACAACTCCTTCGCTTTTTATACTTTGCCTCAGTAGTTCATTTATTCGCGTATTTATTTCTCTTAGCGATATACAATGAGGTTTTGAAGAAATACGGGTAAGCAGTGTACGGACAGATTCAAAAAAGGCGGCTTCAAAGCGATCATCCGGTTTTACAACACTTCGGCATAATGACAAAGCCTGCTTCAATAGCATAGCCTCTTTTAGGTAGTGTTCTTTCCTTTCTGGTTCTTGTGGATCGGAAAGGAAGTTTACCCCGTCCATAATCAATTGAGCACGATCATAATCGGTCGCTGTTTTAAAACAGGAATAATCAAATCCGTAAAATAATTCTCTACATACAATCAATTTTTCGATGAATCGCGGCAATGCAGTAATTCCGATTTCCATATCGCCGTATTTTTGTTTGTCTCGGCTTGTATAGTCGTTCATAGCCTGCTTTAATGCTGAGGCAATACCGACATAATCCACAATCAATCCGCCTTCCTTATCTTTAAATACCCTATTTACGCGAGCGATTGCCTGCATTAGGTTATGCCCCTCCATCGGCTTATATACATACATTGTAGCCAATGATGGAACGTCAAATCCAGTAAGCCACATATCTACAACGATTGCTATTTTTAATGGAGAATCGTTATTTTTGAATTTGCTCGCTAATTCTTCTTTGTAGGATTTGTTTCCAATAATAGATTTCCATTCTTCTGGGTCATTATTGGCAGATGTCATTACTACGGCTATTTTTTCGTTCCAATTTGGCCTTATCAAAAGTATTTTCTTATATATCTTCATCGCGATTTCGCGGGAATAGGCTACTATCATTGCTTTACCCGTGAGTAGGTTTTCACGATTTTCTTCATAGTGTCGAATAATATCATTGCACAACGCGTCTATGGTTTGTTCTGCACCGAGAAGACTTTCCATCCTACTCAATTCTTGTTTGCTTTTCTCAATCGAGTAGGATTCGGCAATTTCCGCCATTTTGTCGTATTCTTGATCTATTTTCTCCATTATGGATTTATCAAGTTTCAGATAAACAACTCGGCTTTCATAATATACTGGGCGCGTTGCACCATCTTCTACCGCTTGAGTCATATCATATACGTCGATATAATCGCCAAAAACTTCTCTGGTATTTCTATCTCTTTGGGAAATCGGTGTACCAGTAAAACCGATATAGGTGGCGTTTGGAAGACTGCGACGGATCAAAATCTCCATACTGATTTTAACGGTACCTGTTTTAGGATCAATTCGCTCTATTTCATAATGCCCGCGATGTGCTTCGTCCGCCAACACAATAATATTTCTGCGAAGCGATAATGGTTCGTCTGTCTCGGTGAATTTTTGCATTGTCGTGAATATTATCCCATTAGCTTCACGCCCCTCCAAAAGGGTTCTTAGGTTTTCGCGACTTTCAGCTTGCTGGGGTGTTTGTCTTAAGAAATCTTTACAATGTAAAAATTGTCCAAACAGCTGATCATCCAAATCGTTTCTGTCGGTAATTACAACGACCGTAGGACTGTTTAGATTCTGTTGCAGTAGGCTGCTATAAAAGACCATTGAAAGAGATTTTCCACTACCTTGCGTATGCCAAAATACGCCAGCTTTACCATCAGAAGCGCTCGCTTTAATCGTCGATTCTATTGCCTTGTTTACCGCATAATATTGATGATATGCAGCAAGAATTTTTATATAACCATGACGTTCTATCGAGAAACAAATAAAATTTTTCAGAATATCTAAAAATCTACGTTTTTCAAAAATTCCGTTAAAGAAGGTATTATAATCGGCAAACTTGGTACTTTCATATGAGCCATCGGTTGTTTTCCAAGCCATAAAACGGTCTTCGCCAGCGGTTATCGTTCCTGCTTTAGTTTCCGCCATATCACTCATTACACAAAATGCGTTATATACAAATAACGATGGAATTTCCTGCATATAATTGCGTAATTGCCTGTATGCCGCCGACACGTCAGTTTCTTCTCTTGATGGCGATTTTAGTTCAACGACAACTAAAGGAATTCCGTTTAGGAAAACTACCAAGTCGGCTCTCTTCTCCGAGTGTTCAACAATAGTCCACTGGTTCGCTATTATAAAAGTGTTCTTTTCAATATCTTTGTAATCAACAAGGATCACTCTGTCGTATTTTTGTTCTCCGTTCAATCTGTATCCTACATCAATGCCATTTTGAAGATAATCGGTAAAAACAGAATTATTTATTTCGAGTTTTTGATTGTTGAAGTTATGGATTTTAAAAATTGCCTCTTCGATTGCTTCATTCGGAAGGGTTGGATTTATTTCAGATAGAGAAATCCTAAGCTCTTCTTCATACAAAGGATTTGAATAGTCCCTTTCAATATCCGGACCATAAACATATTCATACCCCAACTTTTCCATAAGTTGAATAATAGCATTTTCGTAATTTTCTTCTTTGTATGACATAGCCTATCCTATTTAAATTCAATTTTTAGAGTATATCCAGATGGTATATTTTCCGCTTCAAAAATTTCTTTAAAATTATCCCTAATATTTTGTTCTAATAAATTAAACGAATCTTCTTCATCTTTAAAATAACCTGAAATTGTATCTAAATCTTCAGATGATAAAAACTTTTTGTACTCGCATATATTAGATACATTCCCTTCTGTAAAACCTGATTTTAAAGCTTCAATACATGAATTTTTTTCATCGTCAAATGACTTTAAGGCTTCGCGATATGCATCTTCATCTTCATGAAATAAAGCTCTACTCTGGGATATAGAAATCTCTCCTATATCAATTTTTTCGTTTGAATCATCAAAGAAATCATTAAAATAGCTGTTATCTTCATAAATCAGACGAGGTTTAGTTAGGCGTTCATTATTATGTAAGTTTAGAAGAAATGTGGCTACAGAAAGGCTACAATTAATAACAAAATCCGCAAATAAAGGATTTATTTTATCTGATTGAGTATCTCGACCATGCCCATAAAATCCATATTTATTTCTTAAATATCCTATCGCATTTGATATTGTTGAAAATCCTGATAGCAAATTCTTGACAGACTGACTATCTTTTATACCCTTTATGGTTTCAGCCGATTCGATGGCATCTCTTACTACTTTGTGAAAATCATCATTTATTGGGGCTATTTTTCTATCAGCAAGGATTGTCTTAGAAAGTGATTCTAAAAGTAATTTTGCCGAGTCTAACGCTATATGAGGTTTTGTTCTAGCATATGTTTCTATATCAGTTATATAAGTACATAGTTCACCCATTGACGGAGTGTTCCCTATCAATTCTCGAATTTTTCCTGTTTCAATACATATACTCATACAAATTGTAATTTACACCGCCATTTCCGACACGTCTATCTCCCCAGACATTAGTTTCGGAAGGAGGGTGTCTCGGAGTTGGGTTAAGGCTTGGGTTTGTTGTGTATTTCTTTCTATCGTTAGCACAAAAGGCGCAACTAATTGTTCGTACTCTTTCATTAGTTTTGACGCAGGAATTATTATATTTATATTCTTCAAATCCGTTTGAGTAATTAGTGGTTGCGTTGAACCTCTATTAAGCGATTTCCAATCTACTGATAAAAGACATTGATATAAAAAACCGAAAGTATTACTTTTTAATATAAGAGTATTATCAGAAGCCCAACAAGGATAGTTTACTCTTTGAATTATTCCGTGAGTCCCAACTCGACCAGTCACTAATATTCGCTCATCATATAAAACTTCGTTCGTATATCCCATAATTGATGATGCTCCTATAAGCGGAATTGAAAAATCTGTGGATTTATTCGTAACTCGGGCTCTGGGACGTTTGCCTGATGTTATTTCAGCAATATCTCCAATAGTCCCGACCGTCCAGCCTTGGGGGATTTTGCCGAGGGGGGAGTCTATAAAGGGTTGGTCTTTGAATGGCTCGAAGTCCACAAACCACGACTTGAATATCGCCTGTGCCTGCTCTTCTAAATTTTGATTTTCTTCTTCTAATTCGGAAATTCGGTGACAAATACTAAAATAATCTTCCCAATCTAAATTTTGATTTATATTACTTAACGTCTGAATCTTTTTATCGATGGAATCTAAAATTTCTGCTATTTTTTTCTGAATGTCCTCTGAGGGCAAACACAAGGAATACTCCATTATTTGAGTTTTATCACCTCTTGGCATTTTTGTCCCTTTTGCGCCAGACATAACATAGCTAAAGAAAGAATCTTGAGATAATAAATAGAATAACCATTTTGCAGAAATGTTTTCTTTTGGGATAAAGGCTAAAACATCGTTTGAACAACCTCCATTTATTTCCGTAAAATATATTTTCCTAAAATAAGGTCTAATATTAGACACCAATGTCATGTTTGGTCGGAATCCCGTAACACACCCAAAGGCTGGAATAGATGAGGCATCAACTTTTCCTGCCTTATTCGGCAACATGTTTTCTGTCGAAATATAATTAGTTTTATTTAATCTCTGTATTGAGATTCTATCCGACGATAAGATACAAACATCTTTAAGCAGTTTTTTACGCCATTCTTTTTTCATGCTACAAATCTCCGGTGCGACATCTTTACATTACTTTGGTTTACCAAGGCGTAATGCATTGTTGTGTCTATTTTAACGTGTCCTAAAAGTTTTTGAACTTGTTCTATCGGCATACCCTTGTCGATTGCGCGAGTTGCAAGTGTTCTGCGGAAGCGGTGCGGGTGTACATTTTCTATCTTTGCAGCTTGACCAAGTTTTCGCAATAGTAGTTCAACTCCGCTAATTGTCATTCGTTCGTGAGGATCTCTCAACGAAACAAATAATGCAGGATCTTCATCTTTTCTATTATTTAAATATTGCCACAGGTGAATTTTAGTTTTGGCATCAAAGTAAACTTCTCGCTCACTGCTTCCTTTCCCGAATACAATGCAGGAACGCTCATTAAAATTTATATCATTTCTATTTAGTTTTACCAATTCTCCAACACGCATTCCTGAAGAATCTAATAGCTCAACTATCGCTAAATTCCTTACTTCATTACAGGTATCGCGTAGAATCTCTATCGTTTCATCTGTAAAAGCTTCCTTTATGATTTTTGCCGTTTTTACTTTATGGATTCTACGAACAGGGCTTTTTATTATATAATCTTCATCTTCAAGCCACGAAAAGAAACTTGATAAAATGCGTCTAACATTATCTATCGTTACGCGACTAACATTGTTGCCTTCTTGATATTTACCGAGATAAACTCTCAGATTTTCGGTGAATATATCTCTGACACCAAGATTTATATCAGCAAACATTTTTCTAATTGTTTCTTTGTAATAATGCAGAGTCTTTGTCGAACAACCTTCGACCCTTTTTGCAGCTATAAACAAATCGAGCAGTCTATTATTCTCAAGCGTTTCTTCTTCGCCTATATCTAATACAGCAGAAACAGAATATCCACGCAATGAATCGGAAAGAACAACCTTAAGTTGCTCTTTCTGCCTGTCATTTAGCATATTACTCATTCGCTGTTGTATTTCTTTCATCAATCGTTCTTTCATATTTTTCCTTCGTTTTTAGTTTTGTTGAACCTGAAACTCTACTATAAACGAAGTACTCATACAAATTGTAATTTACACCGCCACTTCCGACACGTCTATCTCCCCAGACATTAGTTTCGGTAGAAGCGTGTCGCGGAGCTGGGCAAGACGCTGTGACTCGAAAACATTATTAGTTATCTGTGAATAAAGAGGGGCAAGCGATTTTTTGTAATTTATCAATACATCAGCAGTAGGTACAATTATTTTTAATGATTCTATATTATCTTTATTAATATGTTGTTGCGCTCCACCGGTCTGATGGTTAATCAACTCTTTTATGTTAAAAAGAGCGAATGGGTATATATATTCGTATGGCATTGAAGCATTTTCAATAACACCAACGACTGATTGATTAGCACATGATTCAATTTCTAGCAAACTAACTTGTCCAAGAGTTGCACCTGTTATGGCAAATAAAGTTGTCTTTCGAGGAAGTAATTTTGTTGCAGATTTTTTTAAGCCTAACTCAGTAATAAATTCACTCTCAGATATTATTCTAAATTCATTTACCTTACCTGAGTTAATCCAAGAAATATTACCATTCCAATATTCAGGCTTAGCTCTATTCGGAGTTCCCCCTAGCACGCAATTACAAATATTTCCCAACCTTTTAACTTCCCATCCTACTGGGATTTTACCTAATTCAGAGTCAATAAATTTTCCATTTTTGAATGGCTCGAAATCAACAAACCACGACTTGAATATCGCCTGTGCCTGCGCTTCTAAATTTTGATTTTCTTCTTCTAATTCGGAAATTCGGTGACAAATACTAAAATAATCTTCCCAATCTAAATTTTGATTTATCTTATTATTAAGCTCTATCTTGTCGTCCAAACTACTCAACACCCCAGCTATCGCCTCCTGCTCCTCCAATGGTGGTAGTGATATTTGAGTATCTTCAACAACACTTTGTTGTACCCTTTGCCTACCAGAAGAACCGACCATTGATTGAATAGCGATCTCTCTGAATTTAGGACTTATAGCTAAATAATAAATAAAATCCTTATTTGTAATACCGGCTTTGGATCGTAAGACAATAAACTCAGTAGAACCAAATCCGATTTCGCCGTCATCTAAAATATTTACTTGAGCCGTTTTCCCGTTTTCAAGACATGGCGTAATTCTTGCAAGTAAAGTATCTCCATTTTTAAATTTTGTTCCGCCCGAAAAACTTGCCTTTTCAAAACCAGAAATTTCCCTTGTGAAAGGATTTAGTTTTTCCATAGCAACTTTTTTTGCGACTCCCCCTTTTCGCAACTTCTCTAAAGGATTAAACGCTATAATATCCCCAAGCTTAACTGTCTGCCAGTTGGATTTTTTAGCTGTTTGATTACAACTCATACCCAATTCCCTTCAATTGCTTGCGGATTTCGTTTTCTAAGGTGTGCGACTTCGCAAATAGTTCGGAAAGTTCTCCCGTCAGGTGTTTCATTTTGTCATCAAAAGGCTCGCTATCATCTTCCTTATCTTCGATTCCAACGTATCGTCCGGGGGTAAGTATATACCCCTGTTTGGCAATTTCTTCGGTAGAAACAACCGCACAAAAACCTTTTCTATTTTCTAAAACTCCGCTCTCGTACTTGTCGTATGTTTCAGCCAGTGCTTTTATATCGTCATCTGTTAATTCACGCAATTTACGCGATTTCATTGTCCCAATATTTCGGGCATCAATGAAAAGAGTTTTTTCCTTTTGCTTCTTACTACGACACAAGAACCATAGCGATACGGGAATTTGAGTTGTATAAAATAATTGTGGAGGCATCGCTATGATACACGAAACAAGATCGGCGTCTATTATGTTTTTTCTGATATCACCTTCGCCGCTAGTTTGCGACGATAGAGAGCCATTTGCGAGCACCATACCGATTTTACCGAAAGACGGCTCCATATGGAAAATCATATGTTGCAACCACGCAAAATTGGCGTTGCCTTCCGGTGGAATACCGAATTTCCAGCGTTGGTCATTTTTCAAAATGTTTCCGCCCCAATCCGACATATTAAACGGTGGATTTGCCATAATATAGTCGAATTTTTCCGTTGGGAAACAGTCGTTCGTAAAAGTATCTGCGTTATAACTGCCAAGATCGGCTTCTATACCGCGAATAGCTAAATTCATCTGTGCCATTTTCCAAGTGGTGGGATTTGATTCCTGCCCAAATACGGAAATGTTGTTTATATTTCCTTTGTGTGCCTCAACGAATTTTGCCGATTGCACAAACATTCCGCCCGAACCACAAGCAGGATCGTAAACTCTTATACCGCGACTCCCTCGTCTTGGACTGCTTAAAGGCTTCAAAATCTCTACAATTGTTTTAACGACACAAGGGGGGGGTGTAGAATTCCCCCGCTTTCTTGCCCTCGTTTTCGGCAAATTGCGCCAAGCAATATTCGTATGCACGCCCCAAAATATCGCGAGAATCCCCATGTTCCTTCATTTTGACATTGGTAAATAGGTCGACTACTTCGCCAAGTCTTCGCTTATCGAGTTCGGGACGTGCAAACCCTTTAGGTAAAATATTCTTTAGGCGAGTATTTTCTTTCTCGATAAGAACCATTGCCGTATCTATTACCTTACCGATTTCCGCTGTATGGGCGGCATATGATATAGCTTGCCAGCGTGCTTGTTGTGGAACGAAGAAAATTCCATCAGCGGTATAAGAATCTTTGTCTTCCTCAAATTCTTCACCTTCAGCCTTTAATTCATCATACTTTTCCTCAAATTTATCCGAGATGTATTTTAGAAATATTAATCCCAATACTATATTTTTATATTCAGAGGCGTCCATATTGCCGCGAAGTTTATCCGCCGCACTCCATATTTCTTTCTCAAAGCCTACATTAGCTGTATTTATGTCGTCCATATTCTTTCAAAATTATCTCTTCATATTAAGTAATTATTATAATGTATCAAGCTATTATTAGTTCAAATTATACGATAAGATTTAGATTTGAGTAAAGAAATCTTTCTGTATTTGAGTTTCTAATAGTCTATAACTCATTATTTTTGAAACCATAAAGCGCGAAAGTCTCGTTATCTCGGAAATCTCCGATAAATCCGATACTTTCCCTTGTTCAAGCCACGAATCAAATACAATGGCAAATGCCATCAACTCTTTCTTACGATTTGGACGTAATTTTATTTCCGGATTTTCGACGGAAACCTCGCTTATACGTTTACGACCTCTGTCGACTGTCTTTATCTGAATTTTTCGTTCTATTGTCATTGTGCTATCCTTTCAAAACCCTTAATTCCGCTGTCGCGAAATGTTATTTGAATCGTTCCGTTTACTCCGTCGTAAACGACCTTTTCGATAAGGCAGTCAACAATGTCGTATTGTTCCTTAAATGTAAGCCCGCTCCAGAGCATTTTGAAATTAGAAAATATCTCCATTAGTCTGTTTTCTTCGACGCTAATTTTTGCGTTTATGTTTTCTATGTCGCTTTGAATTTCCAATAATGTCTGAGCAGTTTCAGATTCGCTTTTTCGTAAGTCCAACATTTTAACTGACGATGTGTCCGCTTCCACAATTTGTCTTCGAATGCCCGACAGAGAACGTTTTATAGAACTTTCATTTCGGATGGCTTCGGCAAGTTCCGTTCGGCTTTTTTCGTAAAAGGATACAATAACCTCTTTGCGAAGTTTTACATCGTCGCTGATGCGTTCAAGTTCCAACACTACCTGTTCTTCAAGTTCCGAAGCACATAGCGACGGATGCGGACAATATTTCCAGCCGCGTTTTGTGGCGTTCGAGCAAGTGTAATAACGGTAAACTTTCGTCTTGGTCTTTTTCGTATAAGAGTGAACCATCGAAGTTCCGCAATGTCCGCAATAAACCTTTCCGGCAAGAAGCGCATTGTATTTGTTCCGAACTCTCGGGCTTTTATCAATCGTATTTTGCTTTATAATCTCTTGCGCCCTGTTGAATACTTCTTCCGATAAAAGAGATTCAAATTCCGCATCGTAAATATGTCCGTCGTAATTTATTTTTCCGACATACGCCATATTCTTCAGTAAGTGGTTCAACGTACTTAAAGAAAATCCATTGCCGCCTTTTGTAATGTCCTTCCGAGTCTTCCACTGCTTGCCACGAATATCGTTGTCGTTTAAATACTCCAACGTTTTCTGAATGGAACGGCATTCAATATAGTAAGAAAAAATCTTCCGCACAGTTTGTGCTTCGGATTGATTTATTACAATCGCACCGCCTTCGGGAACGATGTCGTAGCCGAGAATAGGAATGCCGCCTATCCACTTGCCGCGTCTTCGTGCCGCCGACATTTTGTCGTGCGTTCGCTCCGATATAATTTCCCTCTCAAATTGTGCGAATGAAAGCAGAATGTTTAGAGTAAGTCTGCCCATTGAATCTTTCGTATTGAAATGCTGTGTGACCGATACAAAAGAAACCTTGTGCTTATCTAAAAGCTCGATGATTTTGGCGAAGTCCATCAAGGAACGGGAAAGTCTGTCCACCTTATAAACGACGACCATATCGACTTTACCCGACTTTATATCGCGGAACAATTCCTGAAGCGCAGGGCGCTCCATATTTCCGCCCGTAAAACCGCCATCATCGTATTGCTTTTCAAGCGCAATCCAACCCTCGTGTTTTTGGGCGGCAATGTAATTTAACGCCGATTCACGTTGCGCGTCCAAGGAGTTAAATTCTTTCTCCAAGCCCTCGGAGACGGACTTTCGCGTGTAAATTGCACAGCGTACCGTTTTCTTTTCTGTATTCTCTTTTTTCATAAATCGAAAAATTTAAAGCCGTTCCAGTTTGTCCCCGTAACCTTTCTGGCGATTCCCGAAAGCGAAGAGTAATGCTCGTTTTCAAATTCAAAACCTTTCTCCAAAACTTTTACCGCGATTTTCCTGCCGTTGTAATTCTTGGCGAGAATACAACCGACCATCGGCAAGCGTCTGTCTCGCGAGAGATTGACAGGCCTTTCAAATGAGAAATTTCCCGACATCGAAATTATAGGAGAAAGAGGAGTTGTCCTATTCGTCGGCGTAGTGTTCCGAACCCGAAGCCTTGAAAAATCGACTGAATCTATCGCCAGTTTTTTGAGTTCGTCGGAAATGTCTCCGAATATATTTGCCTGCATTTTCCACGCGATTTTCTTGAGCAGAAAATCCTTGTTTCGGGAATTCATATTGTATCCGAGTACTTCGCGGTATTTTGCGCGAAGCTCGTTTACACTCATATTAAAAAGCAGATTGATTTCCGCTTTGATATTTTCGGGAACGTCATATCCCTGCCATAAAAGACTATCTATGTTTTTCGTTTTCATGGGCTTCACTCACGCTCTTATCCTGCGGAATATCAACTTCATAAGCAACATTTTGAGAATCTTTATTTTCTCCTAATTCGCTAATATCACTTGACTTATCAAGTTTGTCCACGCACCGCGACAATCCTTTTGCTAGAATTTTCACGATACCTTTTCGATGTTCCGATTTTAAAAGTTTATATGTCTCCATACTTAATATTTAGCCTAAAGAAATTCAAATTGGCGCAAAATTTTTTCAGCGTGAAAATTTGATGTTTTTTATGTAAAATAATTTTCTCGCCGCTATGGAACATGCGGCTGAAAACCTGCGGACGGTCTGCGTTGAGAAATACGTAGAAAAACAGATAAAAATCAAAGCTTTGACTCTTTCAAGGCGTTTAAAGTTAGATCAAGTACAATATGAAGAAATTCTCATAGACCTTGAAACAGCGATAGAAAGGAGGTTCTATAATACTTACGATAAAAGAAAATCGGGTATAAAAACATATCTTGAAAGATTTCTCTCGTCGGAATTATCTCATATAAAAAGGAAAAAATTCGCGAAAAAACGCGGCTTCGGGAAAACTACTTCACTTGAAAAAGAAATCGAAGAATTGGAGAGACTCGGGATTGGTAACAATTCCGAGTTTTTTATGACTATTGACGACGATCCTTTTCGTTTTGAATCCATAGAATTAGCCGTTTCTGAAATGCCGAACGATCTGAAAAAAGTATGCAAAATCCTGATGAAAGAGAATGTATCCGAAGCGTCGAGAATTCTAAAAATAACGAGAGGAAAGCTGCGAAGAGATATGGATAGAATTAGAAAAATTTTTAAGAAAATGAAAATAACTGCGCCAATTTGAATTTCTTTGGGCTAAATATAAAATGAGGGCCAATCCAGACCTTCAAGAATACAAAGGATATAAAATGGCAAAGAACATAATAATCTCGGAGGAGATTGTGCGAACTCGTGTGATGCGGGTGCATTCTGGCAAGCTCAGGGACTCGATAAAAAACGGCTTCGTAAAGAAGTGCAAACCGCAGAAGCGCTTGTTTTGCAACAGGCCGCAGGTCAAGAAAGGAGTCTCCAATGAGTAGTTTTAAATTCAAAAAAGCTTCGAAAGAGGCGGTCTATTTGAAGCTTGCGATAACTGGGCCGAGCGGTTCCGGCAAGACTACGGCGGCATTGAGGCTTGCTCGCGGACTTATCGGAGACAAAGGTAAAATTGCCGTTATCGACACGGAAAATTCCTCCTCTTTATTATATGCGGACGCATACGATTTTGAGGTATGTGTAATAGAACCGCCGTACACCGAAGAAAAATTTACGGATGCGATAAGTGATGCGGTTGCGTCCAAATTCGACTGCGTGATTGTGGATTCATTTTCCCACGTTTGGCAGGCTATATTGGACTACAAGTCGAAGCTCGATATGCGAGGCGGCAATTCCTACACGAATTGGGCAAACGCCGGAAACAAGTTTGAAAATGTATTGCAGGCGATTCTCAATTCCAAAATCCATGTAATCTGCTGTATGCGCTCCAAGATGGATTATGCAATCGATACCGACGAGCGCGGCAAGAAGTCGATTCGCAAAGTTGGATTGGCTCCCGTAATGCGAGACGGAATCGAGTTTGAATTCTCTCTTGTTTTGGATTTGGACATGAGCCACAAGGCGATTGCGTCAAAAGACAGAACTCGAATGTTTGACGGCAAGATCTCGGAAATCACCGAAGAAACTGGTGTTGCGCTCAACGACTGGCGACTTAGCAAGTCTGCTGTAGTTGAAAAAACTGGCGACAGTTCGGCAAGTAAGTCAACTAAGACAGTGACCGCAACTGGCGTAAATACGAGGAATGGGCAAGTTGACAACTCTACTCACTCGCCCAATGTCGGCGATAGTCCGACAACCAAAGTAAGTAAAAAACCATCGTCCGATGCTTCGACGAACTCCGACGATAACGACGATATCCCGATGGATTTTCCGGACGATTTGAAGTCCATAATCGGCGGAAATGAAGGCGAAGCAAATATTGCTCTCCGTGCTTGGGGGTGGATTAAGGCGGACGAAACTTGGGAAAAGTTGTCGGCTGAGCATATCGCGGCAATCAAGGAAAAGCCTAAGGAATTTATTCTCAAGGCAATCGAAGTCGCAAAGCAAATCGGGAGGAACAACTGATGAACTTCGAAAGACCTCCCGTTTATTTCGACATAGAGACAGGGCCTTTGCCCCGCTGCGAAGTCGAGGCTTACATGCCCGAATTTGAAAAGCCCAAGAACTACAAGGACGTGGCAAAAATCGCGGAAGTTCTCGCGCGGAAAGAAACCGAATGGTTTGAGAAAGCCGCACTTGCCTGCACAACAGGCAAGGTTCTGGCAATCGGCTTTTGCACAAGCGAAAGCGATGTTGCGATTCTTGAAGGCGACGAATCGGCAATTCTTACATCGTTCTGGAATAGCGTAACGTACCACGGCGCGTTTTTACAAAAGCTGATTGGATTCAACAGCAACGAATTCGACATTCCGTTTATGGTAAGGCGTTCGTGGAAACTCGGCGTAAAAGTTCCGAGTACGCTTTTCAAGTTGGCTCGCGGCCGCGTTTACTTAAACGAAAACTGCATAGACATGCTCGACTACTGGTCGTTCGGAACTCGCGATTCCATAAAGCTTAAAAACTTGGCGAAGTTCCTGAACATCGGCGAAAAGAACGGTTCGGGTGCTGACTTCGCAAAGACCTACGAGACGGACAAAAGCTCCGCTCTTTCATATCTCAAAAACGACGTGCTTCTTACGCTTCGCTGCGCAAAAGCCATGCAACTTATAAACAATTAAGGAAAATATCATGAGACAAATTTCAATATCCGGTAGCCCGTTTGGCTGCCGCCCAGGCCGCGCTGAAAAGCGAAGCCGCAAAGAAGGCCAAGAAATAACCCTTCCGAAATGGAATTTAAACAAGGGGCGCGGATTTTTTATCCGCGCCCTTTTTGCGAATATCGCCGAAAGCCGAACTAATCTGCGGCTATCTCAAAGAAGGGGGAAATCTCTTTGGTTTTGGCCGTATCGATTTCAATATCCATAACGCCGTCGGCGGAAACGGAGACGGGGATTTTCTCTGCGCGTTCTCCCGTAATTTTGAGGGAATATAAATTATATTTTTTAGCAGTGTCGGGCAACTTCAACTTTGCCGACAATTTGCCTACCCTCATTAATACCGGATGCTTCCCTTTTGACACTATATAAATATACTCTTTTGAAACTTTAAAGTCTTTGGCAATGTTATCGGTATTGTAAATCAATACCATTCTCTCGGAGCGCGAAAGATTTTTTCCGTCTACGGAAGTCACCGCAACGGCCGCATCGACCGACGTCGAAACAACTTCGAGGCGCCCGAGTTTTTCGTTTTTGGTGGAGCTTCGCAAAGAAACGGCCTCCGTCCCAAGGGTAACCGCCTTTACAAGCTCCTCTTTTTGCCGCATTGTTATTTCGCCGTTCTGACTTTGATATATTCCGTTTTTCACATCGGTTATATTTTCAGGAGGAAGAATTTTTTTCCGCCGCAAAAGTTCGACAAACGCGGCAATGTCGAAAGTTTCGCCCACCGATAAGCCCGTTCTCGTCGATTGTCGGGAAATTATTGTCTTTGATGCGCCGACGGGCTTTATTTCGATATCCGCCGAGGAGAACCCGACCCGCGGAGAATGCGGTTGCGCCGAAGCAAAGCGCAAGGCGAATCCGGTCAGCAACATTATTTTGGTTTGTTCGGGATTCAGCGCATTTGCAATATAGGGGGAATTTTTAATGTAGTCGGCGTCCAAAATTATGTCGACGCGATTTTTGGCGGGCGAAATATCTCCGCGATAAAACAGACAATACGAAAGAAATTCGTTGGCCCTATACACCGGACTGTTGTTTACTATCGAACGCTCAAAAATAAAATCCGTCCCCTTCAATGCGATGGCGACGTCGTGAATCGTAAGGTTGTCGAAATCCTGAAAAGCCGAATACGCGGGCAGGACTATGCCGCCTTCGTGTTTTAATCTGTTCCAATGGCAATGCTGCCATTCGCTATACATCATCGGTTTTCCCGCGACGCGTTTTGCGGCGGAACGGCGAAAATAATTTGCCGCGTCAAAAAGCGACGAATTCGGATCGTTCGGCGCGCCGAGAGCCCAGCCGATGCCGTTGCCGTGGTATGTGTTTACGGATATGTAGTCTCCCGCCTCGTCCGACAGCAGTCCGAATCCGGTTTCGAGCGCGTAATTGTTTTGATGCACAGGCACGGTCGATTTTATTTCCTCGCGCAATACTTTCCTGAAAAAATCGTTCATTTCGCGGCCGCGCCGAATAATAAAAGCCGTCCAGTCCGAATGGCGGGAGGTTCCGCGCGCGATTTTAACTTCGTCGAAAGATTTCGGACTGCCCTTCCAGCATTCCCCTCTTTTCTTTTGTTCGGCGAGCCAATTTTCAAATGTTCCGTATTTCCCGCGCAAATATTCGACGAACATTTTTTCGCCCCATTCGCGTACGTCCCTGCGCAAGTTGTCGGAGGCGTGCGCGCCGATTTCCACTTCGTTAAAATACTCGAGCGTGGCGATTGACGCATCGTCTTTCCATGCGACATTCGTATAAGGGTTTACGTGTTCCAAGACCATTTTCGCGCATTTGCGCCAGTCTTCGCGGATTTTAGGGTCGCCGAGAATCGTTTGAAATTTTACCTGCGTTCGGTCTTTCCACTTAAAATCGGGATTGCCCAGATTGTGGCTTGCAATCATCAAGTGCGTATAGACGCCCTCCCGCGCCAAGGCGTAGAGAAAATAGTCGTACATATCCCAAACCTCCGGCTTGAGTTTCCACGGCGATTCAAACTCGTCCGCGTTCATGGATATTCTCCAACGCACAAGGTTGTATCCCTGCCTGCGGATAATCGAGGCGAGCCTGTCGATATAATCCCGATTTTTTATAAGCTTGAAAAACGCGTCTCCCGGGCGCCAATTCGTACCCTTGAATTTTACGCGGATATCCGGCCGTTTTTCAAAGGCGAAATGCCCCCCGTCTGCAACCTTCAAACGGCCGTATTTTCCCGCCCGTTTCTCCCCGATTCCCGAAGACAAATCGAGCGCGCTGTTTTCGAGAATTTCGAGGCTCGACAAATCCACCGCCCGCCATTCGTCCATATTGAAATCGTACGTTTCTATGGACGGCACGTCCCACTTTGAAACCGAAACCGCCGCGATATACAATGTTCGTCCCGAAAATGTCAGGCTTTTAAGCTTCATGTTGCGGTTTTCAAAATTAAGCTGGTAATAATAGAGAACGCCGGTTTGCGAATCCGGATTTTCCACATATGCGGGCATCGCGCGTTTCACGAAATGGACGGCGTCTTTTGTGTTGTCGATTTCCGAGCCCTTTCTCGCATAATATTTGTATTTCTCGCCGTTCGCAAATTCGACTGTAAATTCGGCGCATGCCACATTGGAATAATCTACATTATTGCCGCATGCCCATAAAATCTTGATATTGTCGCCGACCGCGTTTTTCCCCTCGAACGAAATGGTTAGCGGATTTTTACGGTCGACTTTTGCGAATATTTTTCCGCCCGTTTTTGCGGTATCCGCAAGTTTGAATTTGAACTTGTCGAACTTCAAAGTCTCGGCCGATAAATTGCGAAGAGGTGTCAAATGCCTGTCGGATTTTCCGCAATTGACGTATTCGTTCATATCCACGTCGAAGCCGGAAGGCCTGCTTTGGGGAGACGACATTCCCGAATGTACGAAAATTACCAACGACACAATAGTTACGACAAAACGCTTTATCATTTGGAAATGTTAATGCCGCAGATTTCCGCATTCAACCAAAACATTGCAAATTTCGTTTTTTGTTACGAAAACCGTTGAATACGACATTCCGCTTGGCGTTAGAAATTTATGAAAACGCGGCAATATAAATGTATTGCAAATTTTATCGAGGGTATTTCTATCCAAAATATGTTTGCCACGAAAAATGTTTTAATATGCTGCCTTCTGATGTCGTGTTCGGCGACGCTGTCGGCGTTTGAGCTCTCGGCTCATGCGGGCGACAGCGAATCCGCGCCGCCCAATTCAATCGAAGCCTATTTGGCCTCGACAAAAAAAGGCGCGGACTACGTGGAAATCGACGTATGGCTGACAAAAAGCGGAAAGCTCATTTGCCAGCACGACACGGGTACAACGCGAAAATTTACATCTATCAACAAAGAGCTTGCGGACTACGACGACGCCGATTTAAAGCGCGCAAATCTCGCGAGCGGGAAATACACGCATATGGGAATTGTCAAAATTCCGACCCTTGAAGAGGCCTTGTCCGCCCTGCCCTCCCGCACAAAGGTGGAAATCGACTGCAAGGCCGCAGACGAGACGTATTTTGAAAAAATAAAACAGACTTTCGATAAAATAGGCTTTGACGAACGGCGCGTCGTTTTTAATACGGGGCGCTCCCAAACGGTTAAAAAATTTTTTCCGCAGGCCTCGGCGCAATGCGACCTGCTTCTGCTGCAAGAGGGGGAAACTTTGTTTAGGGTGAACGGCTGGTTTATGTCGAAAGACAGAATTCCTCCGCACATAAAAAAAGAGCCGCTCGACATCGGCAAGTTCATAGCGGAAATGCGCCAAAAGAAATGCGATGTTGTCGCCATATGGACGGCGCATATAGACGTTGCCTCGCCGCAATTCAAAAGCGCGGCCAACGCGCTCGCCGAAGCCGGATTTAAGACAAACGCGTGGACTATAAACGATGTCCAAACGGCAAAAAAACTGCCCCCGAGCATAACGATAATTACGACCGACAATCTTATCGAAATGCGAAAGGCGTTTCCCAAAAAATAATCGTCCGCAAAAAAACGGCTGCCGAAATTGAAAGATTCGGCAGCCGTTTTTTATTTTGGCAAATGGGGACTTCTAAAAATTGGCGCTTAGTTATATTTCAATTTGTTTCGAGCGGATTTTTCGCATTTTTCAAGGAGAATAATTGATTATTTGACGAGAAAAAGACAGAATAGATGCCGAAAGAAATGAAACAGAACAAGCGTATCCAATTAGCAACTTTTAGAAAAGCAATTTTTAGAAGTCCCCAAATGTTAATCCGCTTTTATATAAGTATGTTTTTTGACATTCTTGTTAAGAGTTACGATGTTTTCAAACTGCTTTCCGTTGCGGGTAAAGGTGATTTTGTATGTTCCGTAAAAACAGCGGAAATGATATTCGCTCTTCGAGTCGGCAAACGACAAGTCGGTGCGCCATTCTTTCTTTACGAGTCTTTCGAGAACTTCGTAAGCCTTTTTCTTGGAAAAATCGTTGTTGAGAAATCCTCCGTTGTAGCGGTCTTCGCTGCCTGCCGTGCCGTCGACATAATGCCAATATGTAATAGCCTCGACATTGCGGTGGCTAAACCAAAGTTTGTAGAAATTCTCCACAAAGAACGCCTGTTTTTCCTCGCCTACCGCGCCTTCGCTCATGCAGGGGAAAGTAATCTCGGTAATGTGTATCGGACGGTTTAAGCGTCCGAACGTGTCGAGAACGTCGAACAATTCGTCGGGAGTCCACGATTCCCCGGCGAGAAGCGCGTCGCGGTCGGGCTTCTTGAAGAAGTGGAGCTGCAAACCGATAACGTCAAGCTTTGCCCCGCGAGCGGCCAAATCGGAAGCAAGCAGATAATCCTGCGCAAACTCGTGGTAACGGGCAACCCTCATCCAAACGGGAGTCGTAAAGTTCATAATAAAATCGTCGCTGTACGAAAACACGCGTTCCGCCTCTTTGAACGCTTTAAACGTGTTGTCCATCGGGCTGTAATTCGGCATTTTGGGCCAATCCTGAGTATCGGACGATTCGTTTGCAACGTCCCAAATATCGATATTGGCGTCGAAACGCTCCGCAACCTTGTCGATATAGCGGCACATATATTTCTCGATTTTCTTTGATTCCCGCGGAGTCCAAGCGGGCAGTGAATATTTATTTATGTACCAATAGAGGGTATGTCCCTTCATCTTCAAACCGTTTTTGTTGCAGAACTCGACGATTGCGTCTTGCGACGGCCTGCGGTACAGATGTTTGAAGCCCTGATAATCGATATTTTTTTCAAATTGATAGACGCCGTCCTGTTGCTCGTATGCGCCCCAATAAAAGGGAACGGTCGCAAAATTAAAGAGGTTGAGAAAATGTTTTTCGTAAAGGGCGTTTCGTTCGGGGGTATCGAATCCGTTCAACAAGAAAATCTGCGCGCCGAAAAGAAAGTCGTGCTTAATCATTTCGACTTTAAGATTTTCGACTTTCACGTCGCGGTTTTTTTCGTCCACAAAATTAAGATAGAAATCTCCCTTTCTATTGTTTTCGATTCCGAGCGCGATTTTTTCCTGAATGACGGGATCCGCCCAAATCGCTTTCAATTTTTCCGACAAGGGCGCTTCGCCTTTTTGCGCGGGCTGGTTTTTTTGCGGTGTGCGTTCCCAGGGCATACGTTTTGCGGAAGGCTGTTGGGCGCATAGAAACGTCGTCGAGATAAGCGACGCGCAAGCAATCGACAATAATGTTTTCTTCATAGTGTGTTTAATATATAGATTTGATTTAAAAGCTTAAAGACAGAAAAAAATTGTTTCAAGAAAAATAAAAACGGCGCTGTGGTGAACGCCGTTTTTTTGAGTTAAAATTTTGCGGATTATATTTTTCTGCGGCGGCGATACAGCGCAAGAGCCAGAGCCGACGCGCCGAAAATGGCGGCGAAAGTCGAAGGTTCGGGAACTCCCGCGGCATACAGCCAATATCCGCTCTCTCCGTTAAATTCGCCCGCAATTAGGGAAAAGTCCGAATTTGTAAGCGTTTTTCCGTTTACGCCCGTTCCGCTAATGGTGGCAAAAGAAGGCAGTTCCGACATATCGAGGAAGAAAACTTTCTCATTGTTGAAGTCGTTGAAGACAATCGAACCGACGTGCGTTATGTATTGTGTGATGGCGTCCAAAACCAACACGGAATCCGCGCCGCTGCCCATATTGAAGATAAGTTTGGACCCCTGCTGCAAATTTATATCGCCAAACTGAGACAACGCATTAACGTTGATTGTCGCGACACAGCCCTGCGCAAGATTAAGCGTTATATTATAATCTCCGGCTTCTCCTACAAAGGTTTTTTCAGAATTAAGAGTAAGCGTAGTATTATTAAAAAATGTTATTTTGTTTGCAACAATCGAATTGGACTTTTCCGAGAATATTGTAACACCTGCGCCGCCGTCAATGGCCATATCGTTGCCTCCGCATGTTTGACCGAGATCAAAAATACCCGTTCCGTATATATTGATTTTTGAGTTGGCGGCAGTCACTCTAAATGTATAGGGGTTTCCGGGATCATAAAAATATAGAGCTTCCAATCTCGCCCCGCTTTTTATGTTTATAGTTCCGCCTTGAAGTTTAAAACCATCTTTCGCCGCAATTTGCGTTGTGCCGGCATTAATGTTTACAACACCCGTATTTGTTAAATCGGTCAAAGTTGAAATATTTGAACCGTTGATGTTCAACACGCCAGCAGGCCAGAGATAAAATTTTTGAGTTAAAGTTCTATCGGGATTAAGAGATATTTGGTTTACATTTAATGTACCCGAAATATCCACATAACCGGCGTTTAATGTAAGCGTGTCGGTATCGATAATTGCAAACCCCGTATTCCCGAAACCCACAAAATACAGGGCGACTATGGTCGGAT
>JABLTK010138391.1_pt1 | contig 31736 bp, 37 predicted proteins | sample 7160131 | NCBI WGS metagenome assembly JABLTK01 (sample SAMN14651221, study PRJNA627086) | human gut metagenome | isolation source: feces | host: Homo sapiens
CTACCGCCTTGAGATCGGCTCCCACACCTTCGTCCCCGGCGGCAAAATTTTAATAAAAAACATTCAAGTGGTCAGCGGCTCAAAAGCAGGGAAAAAGAAAAAAGACAGGAGCAAATCCTGCCTTTTTCACATGGTGGAGATAAGCGGGATCGAACCGCTGACCTCTTGAATGCCATTTGCTCCGTGGCAAGTTTGCCACGGAGCAAATGGCGGATTTTCCTTCAAAACCCTCAATTTCTGCAACTTACTGCACATTGTTTTTTAAGTATATTTTAATTTGTTGTCCAAGTTGTTGTCCAAAACTTTTGGACAACAGCGATACAGCAGGACACATCAATCATTCAAGTATGCAACGCCCTGCTTCATCTCCAAAAGGGGAACGATACGCCTTTGTATATCTTTTGAATACCTCTCAAACGAGTTGCGCTGATGTGGCGGCAACTCTATTTTTGCGGCTCTTTGAAGCCGCTTTTTTCTTTTTCTGTACGCCTATATTATAGTACTATTATAACGACCAGTCAAGAGCGAAGATTCGGTATAATATAGTCACAAGGTTGAGGGAAACAACAATAAACAATCCCTCAAAAGAAAGGAAAAAAGTTATGTGGTACAATGTTATGTTTGCTGTCAAAATGTCCGACAAGTCTGCCGCAACCAAGGCGCTCGAAATTACCAAGAGAGAAATTGCAAAACATGCCGTTTCCGAAGAGTATTCGGGTCAGCTCAACACTCTTACAAACAGTCTGAGTATCTGTGAAAATGCCCTGATTTCTAATGATGAAATTGGCTTCCGTTATGAGTTCTTCGAGACTGTCCTTACCGACATTTTGAAAGCGATTGCCAATGAAGGTATTACCTTTGAAGGCTCCGCAAGCTGGGATTCTTCTTATGATTGGGAACAGTTTAAGTACGCCTTTAACGGTTACCAAATGTACATCACGACGCATTTTCATAGCGTTGACAACGAACCAATCTGTCCTGAATGCGAGGAACCCTTCCTCTATGACGAGATGGAAGACTGTTATATCTGCGAATGTGGCGAGAAAATGAGCGTCATGGAGTACGTTGCCAAGTGTGAATTTACCAACACGGAAATCTATGATTTTGAATTCTAATAAGCGCCATTATAACGACCAATACAACAACCGATCTTGCTATAATATAGTCACAAGGTTGAGAGAGATAAGACCTCAGCCAAAACAAAAACAAAGGGTTGCGACCTGACCGCAAGCGCCAAAAGCGCAGAAAGGAAATTGATATGTGGTACAAGAACAAGTTTTACACCGAGGATGAAATTGTCGTCATAGTCGAGGGGCTTTGTATGACGATTGAAGAACACGGCTGGAAATGTGACGATGGACATTATCTGACTGATGATGAACTTAGCACTTGGAGCAATGAGATGTTCTTTGAAGCCTTTGAAATGGTCTTTGGCAAACTGTAAAGCGAGTGCCAATATAACGACCGATCTCAGGAAACTGTTTGCTATAATAAGTACATAAAGAACAGAGGAAAACACCTCAAATAAAATATGGGTTGCGACCTAACGCAAGCGCCAAGAGCGCAGAAAGGAAATTACAATGAACGCCATCTTCTCTTACAACTTCGTCAACAAGACTATCGTCGGCACCAAGTCCGCAATCAACCGTGCAAACAAGGGGCTGAAACCCGAATATGGTATGCTCTGCGAAATGCTTGCCGAACATCCTGATTTTACGGTTGAAGAGAAGCAGATCAAGCACAAGGCCGATAAGAAAAAGTACAAGGGTCTGACCCTTCCCCGTATGGAGGCGTACATTGAAACGCAGCCCAACAGCAAGGAGCGCCTGATTGAGTTCAAAGCCATCCAGAAGGTTGCAGAGGCAAAGGGTGCGAAGTACCCCCTGACCAAGAAGTGGTTCTTAGTTACCTTCCCTGAGTTCAAGGAAAACAATGTGAGCGAAGCCGAGATTTCTGTCAAAGTAGCCGTCGGAGAAGATGATCTTGCAAAGGCAGTTGCCAAGCTCGCCACGCTCGAAAATGCGGACGAAGTTGCGTAATCAAAACAGGAGGAAATGAAAATGAAAACGAAAGAGTACAAGATGAATTTTGCCACCAAAACGCTGACCATCACTAAGGCATTTGCCGAAGCAGCCCTTGAACCTAAATCCGAAGCCAGTAAGGTTATTGCAAACTGTCGTGCAGCTTGTCCTGATTTGCAGATTGCATATCGCACGCACAAGTCCTCCAAGACGAGCAATCCAGCAAAGGGAATGACCTATGACCGTATGGAGCGCTACATTTCTGCCTTCGCTGACGGCGCAGAAGCTCTTGCCGAGTTCGAGAAAGTCAAGAAGTTTTCCCTCAGCCAGTCCAATAGATACAAGTATGTACATGATTGGTTCGTGAAGCGTTTCCCCAATTACAAGGAGCTGCCAACGATCATCAACGGAAAAGCGTATCTGAATCCCCCTATCGACGAAAGGAGAGCTGCTTAAAATACTATGCAAAATTTTTTGAGCTTCTTTTAATATAAGCGCCTCAAAAAAACTTGCATAATGTTTTATCAAAAAATTTTTGGACAATTTCCAACAGATCAAAGGATAGATTTTGCAGTAATAGTGTAGAGAAACGAGGTGAAAACACATGGAATTAGAAGAGGGCAAGACCTACTCGACCCAAGAAATGCAGCGTTTTATGGGAATCAGCAAAAGCACATGGGATCATTCGAGGGACAAATACTTGGAAAACTTCTGTCTGTATTATGAGTATGAAGTGATTTATGAAGGGCGCTCCACCAATTATCACATTCTCAAAAAGCTGGGCGATTACAAGAAGCCCCCATCCAAAAGGAGCAAAGAGATTCGTGACAAAACCTATGAAGAACAGATCGTCGAGGTCATAGAGGTTGACAATGTTCAAACGCCGAAAAACGTTGCACGGATTATCGGAAACGCCGACGCAATAAAAGCCTTTGAACACACAGAGGGAACCGTTTATGAGTATACCCGTCTGCGAATGTCGGCAATGTTCGGCAAGCGTGTCGGCGAGAGTGGAACACACGGCGCTGTCATTGATAAAATATGGTGCCGTGTGGATTTTGACCACAATATTTACATCCCATTAGAGGACGAAACAATCAGAGAATTTTGCGAAATGTTTGGGGCAATCAAAGAAAGCTCCAAAAATGCAGAATTGGAACTACTCAACGACTATCAAATTGGGCTGATTACAAAGGATGATTTGATTGAGAGCATAGGCAGTCTCAGCTTTTCCAATTACCTGACAGCTCGCAAAGAATTTAAGAAAAAACATGGATATTACCCATTCAAAGTGCCAGTTTACGCACTTGATGGTTTAGATATTATACGATTTGATAAAGGAGAATCAGAATGACATTAGAAAATTACCGTTTCCGTGAAATACCCGAATACTATGACTGGATGTACCTTGACGGCTTCACGCCTGACGAAATCCTATACGCCCTCCACAAGAAAATGAACAGACAGCAGGCAGAGCAGGAAGAACTTGCGGATTCCGTCGATTCCATTAAGGTAAAGAGCGAGGTGAAGATCAAACGATGAGCGAGAAGAAAGAGGACAAGAAGAAAAAGAAGCAGTCCGTCCTTGAGAAGGAGATTTTCAGCATTATGGAAAAGTCCATGAAAACGGCGCTGGATGCGGCAGTGGACGATTTGCTGAAGGACTGGAACAAGGAAATCAAAATCAAACTATAAAGAAATGCGGCGAGCCGATTCAGAGAACGCAGTTTCCCAACCGTGGGAATCTCTGATTGGCTCGCCGTTTTTTCGTTTCTTGCCGTTATCGCCGTTTTTCGGTGAAATTGTATTCTGTCGCGGACAGTCCCAATAATCGTGATTGGGAATCAAAATCGCCCTTCGTGGGAGGATTGCCCACGCCAAAAACGCAAGCGCCGTTGATTGAGCAAATCGCCCGAAATACAGCCCCCATGAGAGCGAAGAAGCTGCCCTTCATGTTGCATGGAAGCGACCTTGCCGCAAATCGTTTGCCTTTTGGAGCAGTTACTCAACGCCCTCCGAGGCTTCCTTCTCGTATGCAATCAGGTCAGAGGGCTGACAGTCCAAGAGCGCACAGAGCTTTGCAAGGTTGTCCATAGAAATATAGCTCTTTGTTCTCAGCGATTGCAGAACGCCTTCGGAGAGCAGTTTTTCCTTCCTCAGCCGATTGGTGTTGTAGCCGTGAGCCTTCAATTCTGCGATAACGTCGATCTTGTAAACGATTGGCATAATTGACCCTTCCTTTTGGAGCGCTCAATAGTGGGCGCTCTTTTTCATTGTAGCTATTATACCACAGAATTACACAGAAATCAATGTAGAAGTTGCATAGAAATTTACACGGATATTTGTGTAATCTGCGAATTGAAATTACACAGAAAATAGTGTATTATATAGACAGTTAAGAGAACAACACACCAACCGATAAAGGAGATTACAACCATGAGCAAGAACGAAATGATTACCAAGATCGAAGCCCTTCGTGAGTGGGAGGCGCTGATGGAAGAAGCCAAGGCAGAAGCCGAAGCCATCCGTGACGAGCTGAAACAGACCATGCTTGCCGCAGATGTGGAAGAAATGGAGGCTGGCGCTTACATTCTTCGCTACACGGCAGTTCTCTCCCAGCGCTTTGATACCACGGCTTTCAAGAAAGTGATGCCTGACATCTACAAGGCATACACCAAGCAGGTTTCCAGCCGTCGCTTTTCTATCAGCGCCTGAACGCTGAAATCCCTCTTGGCTCTGCAAAGGGAGCCAAGAGGGAGAGTTCCTAAAATAGTAGAATTACGAACAGCAAAAGTCCCTTGCCGCAAGGCTTTTTGGAAAACGGCGCAAAGATGCGAACTTTTCCTGTTCCAAATACGAACTTTCAGCCAAAAGGAGACGCCATGAACAAGAAAACCAAGGCTCTGACAACAGAGCAGTACAAAGAGATCATCGCTACCATGCGAGAGGGCAGTTCCTTCTTCCGACCCAATGAACGAGCCGCCACGGCGCTTGTGTTAGAGGGGAACTTGGGCTTGCGGATTAGCGATATCCTCAAACTGCGCCCTTGCGACATTGTGAAGGACGGCGAGCGCTACCGTTTGGAGATCGTCGAGCAGAAAACGGGCAAGCGCAGAGTGTTCACCGTTCCCCTTGTGGTGAAACAGTACATTGAAAACTACTGCCTTCGCAACGGCATTGGCGCAAGGAATTTGATTTTCCCCATTACAGAGCGAGCCGTTCAGAAGCAGCTTGCCCTTGTCTGCGATTATCTGGGTTATGAGGGAATCGGAACGCACAGCTTCCGCAAGTGGTACGCCACCGAGATTTACAAGGCGAATGGTTATGACATTGCTTTGGTGCAGAGGCTTTTGCAGCACAGCTCTGCCGCAGTTACACAGCGTTATATTGGCATTGAGCCTCAGAGAATTGAAGAGGCGATTCTGAACCATGTGGATTTGATATAAAAGGTTTGGATGGGGCAGGACAACGGTTTATAAATACTTTTCGCTGTCAGTGCTATAAAGGAAAAGGGTGCCTGAAATGGCACCCTTTTTCGACCTTATTTCTTTGTATAGGTAGCTGTGCCATCGACTGTTACCAGCTTACCATCTTCAAGCTTCAATCCAGTTGCACCAGGTAAATCGCTGACAGTAACATTGATAACATTGCCGTTGATTTCCCAAGTAATAGCATAGTACTCACCATTAGTCATTCCAGAATTTGTACCTTTACCAGTACCACCCTCATACAATTCCATGTGTGTCACCCCATTGGCAGGGCCTTGCTCGTCAAAATTCTCCCATTCCCATGTACCAATAACTTCTTTATCTGTCAATCCGTTAGTTTGCTTGGAAGATTCGTTTTGTACCTTAGTTTCAGTAGCGGCATTACCACCACAGGCGGCAAGGGACAGCACCATCACAAGCGCCAGAAGAAGGGCAAGGGCTTTTTTCATTTCTCTTTCCTCCATATAATAAAAAAGTGCGCAGCCGAAGCTACGCACCGAAAAACGCATAGCCTCATTTGCCGCGACGCAATTCATTCGAGCAAGCCCAAAGGATGCCAAAATGGAGGGTGCGTTTTTACCGAAGGTAAAAACACATCCTTTACACTTGCTCCATTATTGAATTGCGTCGCAAGGATAGTATATCACAGCCACACAAGAAATTCAATGCCGATTTACCATTATAACGACCTTTCTTTTTTCCTCTTGGCGTGGTATGATAAAAGAAAAACGCAGAGGAACGAGTGCAATGTCGAGAGAACCAAAAGCCAATCCCCAGCATGGGCGAAAAGCCAATCAGAAAATGAAGCCTTATCTTGTCATGGAGTATCTGATGCGCCACACCGACGAGAACCACGCCGAGTCCGCAGACAATATTGCTGCCTATCTTCAAGAGCTTGGCATTGATGCAGAGCGTCGTTCTATCTATCGTGACATTGAAGAAATCAACAAGGCACTTTGGCTTTTGGAGAACGAGGACGATGCCGACATTTTCGCCGCCGAAGAAGCCATTGAGACGGACGAGAACGACAGCGAGAAATTCATTGTGTATGATCGGCACTTGAAGGGCTTTCGGGTTGTTCGCCGCAAGTATGAGCTTTCCGACATTCGCCTTATGGCAGAGTGCATCTATGCCTCCCGTTATATCTCTCAGAGCGAGGCCGAGCGTTTGGTGGACATCATCAAAGGCTTTGTGAGCGAAGAGCAGTCAAGGGAAATCCGCACCGATGCCCTTGTCACTGCCCGTCAAAGGACGCTGAACAAATCCACGCTCCGCAATGTCTCCACGATCTACGACGCCATGAGCAAAATGATTGAGGGCGAAAAGCACGTTCCCGAAAAAATCAGCTTCCAGTATCTGAAATACACCATTGACGATTTGGAGAAGCAGACGGAACGGCGCAAGGGTGCAAAGTATATCGTCAGCCCCTACAAGCTGATTATCAACGACGGCAATTATTATCTGCTTGCCTTTGACGAGAACAGCCAGCAAATCCGCACCTACCGAGTTGACCGAATGAAGGCAATCAACCGCCTTGGTGCGCCGAGAGAGGGCGAAGAAGCTTTTGCCGCAATCGACATGAAAACATACACCCAGAGAACCTTTTCCATGTTTGGCGGCGAGCGTGAGCGTGTGAGCATCCGTTTTGTTTCTTCGCTCTTGGATACGGCAGTGGAGCGCTTCGGGCGCTACAATGTCAGCTATTCCCGTGCTGACGATCATCATTTTAACGTTTCGGCAGACGTAGAGATCAGCGACCAGTTCTTCGGCTGGCTCTGCGGCTTTGGCACAAAGGCAAAACTACTTTTTCCTCAAGCGGTTGCTGAGGAGTTCGTAGCATATTTAGAAAAAATCAGCAAAATGTACTAAAGTGTTACAACCCACTTGAATATGGTGCATTCTGAATGTATTATAAGCTTACCTTCTCAATTAGGGGGCGATGTGATTGCCAATTACAAATCAACATAAGCAGGAGGATCTTGGCCAAGCATATGTCAGAGCTGTGATTGCAAAAGCAGGATTCAACCTTAGTTCTGATAACCACGACTATGGCTATGATGGTACTGTAAAAGATGTTGTAAATCGTGGCGGACGATATGTGAATACAGGGTTCGGCTTCGACTATCAGTTAAAAAGTTCTTCAAATGTTACTTTCAATGGCGATCACCTTGTTTATGACCTTGAAAGTAAAAATTATAATGATTTAACTGATGAAGAGGGGTTATTCCCCAAAGTGTTAATCCTTTTTGTTTTGCCAAAAGATGAGGCAGAATGGCTAACTGTTACATCTGATGAAATGATTCTGAAGCGCTGTGCGTGGTGGTGTTCTCTCAAAGGATTACCCCAAACAGGTAACAACTCAACAAAACGCATTTCTATCCCCATCAATCAGATTTTTACTCCATCGGCAGCGATTGAAATGATGGAAAAAGTGAAGGGGGGAAAAGAACTGTGAATGCAATAATAAGAAAAAATTTGAATGGGATTACCCCAGCATCCATTGAAAAATACCTTTCCTTTACTGGATGGACAAGAGATACCTCCTTTGCAAATCCGAAGTTGATGGTATTCCAAAACGACAATGAACCCAATCTTCGGATTGCCACCCCCGCCACAACTAACATTAAGGACTATTTTGAACGAGTCTACGATTTAGTCCTTATGCTTAGTTCTGTCACAAGTTATGCTGAGAACGACATCATATCCTCCCTGAAAAGTGCATATATCGACAGAATGCAATTTCGTATTATTGCTGAGTCAAGTAAAGATGGTAAAATACCCCTTGAATATGCGGCTCGATGCATAGAAGGACTGAAAGAATTGGTGTTGTACGCAGCATGTGCAGAAGAGAAAGCGTGTCCAATATGCGTAAGAGCGTTTAATAATGCAAAAGTTAATTTGGATAAATTTCAGTTTGAACAAACAGCAGTGGGGAGCTTCATCTTCAATGTAGGTGTACGAGTGGTAGATGAAGAAAATGAGCAACTTTACCTTCCTGAAGTTAATCCTTTGCCCCAAGAACCGCCCGAGCATAGAATAGTAAAGCGTATTGAAAAAGCCATTTCACAAGTTGATGATGTTGCTGAGAAGCGTGTCACAATGTCGAATCTTGTGAAAGACGCTTATGAAGAAGGAATCACCGCCAATATGTGTGATGCTATCTCTATGCTTAAACCAGAAAATGGGGATATTGAACTTGAAACTACAATCCATTATGCAGAGGCGATAACGAGAGAAGTTTCACCACCAATTGTGCGAAAATTTGAAAATATTCACTTTGCACTAATTGATGATATTTCAAAGAGATACAAGGATTGCACACTTATTGAAGATGTAACCTTGCGTGGAATGATCAGCATGTTGTCCAAATCCCCGTCCTCAGCCGAGGACGGAGAGAATACTGTTCGTCTTTATACAAAAGTAGAGGGGAAATCACGAGCAGTAACGCTCCATCTCTCGCCCGAAAACCATACTCTTGCATGCGATGCTTATCGTGATGACAAAGAGGTTGAGGTGTCGGGTGTCATAGACAAAAGTGGAAAGTATTGGTTCTTTAGCGAAGTCAATAGCTTTCAAGTAATCGAATAACGAAGAAAAAGAACGGACAGCTGCGGACTGTCCGTTCTTTTTGCAAAAATGATTATAGAATTTCTGCAAATCCCATGACGCTCAGAGGTCAAAGGCTTTGGCATATTTCTCTGTTGCAAGCCTCATTTGCCGCAAGTCCGTTTTGACATAGAAATTGAGGGTAGTGCTTGCATCTGCGTGTCCTAGTATCTCTTGGACACTTTTTATATCTGCCCCACTGCTCAGAAGGAGGCTCGCGCAGGTGTGGCGGAGGTCATGGGGCGAAACGTCAGGCAAGCCAGCCCGTGTCACAAATCGCTTCATACGCCTTGTAACGGCGCTTGGGTCACGGGGTTCAAAAGGTGTCCCCTCTTTGCAGAAGAGGAAAGCCGTTGCCATGAAGCAGTTTGAATATTGCTTTTGGCGTTGACGGTAAAGGACTTTCAAAAGGTTCGTCGTACTCTCCACAAGGGGAATGGTGCGGATGCTTGTGGCGGTTTTCGGCGGCGCTACTATGATGCCGCTTTCAGGCGTGTAAGTCACTGCCCGCTCCACTCTGATGATACGGTTATCAAAATCGACATCCTGCCATTGGAGACCGATACACTCGCCACGCCGCAAACCTGTTGTGATAAGCAGTTGCAGAATACAGCGAAAGTCAAAATCCAGTGCGTTCAGCTCTTCAAAGAATCGCCGTGCATCTTCTTCGGATAGTGCATCCACCGCCCTTCTACGTACTTTGGGTGAATCCACCTTCTTCATGGGGTTCTTCTGGAGTAAGTCTTGCTTTTCGGCGTAGCCGAAAATAAAAGAAAGAATGTTGTAATGGTGTTTGATGGATTTTTCAGCGAGCGGTTTTCCATACTGCGTCCGATAGTCATTGCGAAGCCATGTCAAATACTGCGTGATTTGAATGCCCGAAATCTCGCTCAGAAGCAGCTCTTCAAAATGCGGGCGCATGACCTTCAAAATGTTGGTGTACATGGCAACCGTAGAAGGGCGGTGGGAGCCGTCACGAACACAAAGAGGAACCCAAACTTCATCTACGAACTGACCAAAGGTATAATCGGTCTTGCGCCCTTTTTGTTGCGCCTTTTGGCGTTCAAAGGCTTCCTTTTGCTCTGCTTCCCAAACCGCCGCCACCCGCTGCGCTTCTTTCCTTGCCTTTGCGGGGGTCATGTCCTCAGGAGGATTCCAACGCATTACCTTTGAAATTTGCCTGCCATTTTCATCACGTCCCAAACACACACGAATCTTGTATGAAAGACGTTCGCCTCTTGTTCCTTCTTCTTTGATAGATGCCATAACTTCTTCCTTCCCACAGTAAGAAAGAAGAAATTGAGAAGGTCTGTTGTCCATTTGTTGTCCAAGGTGAAAATGCCCAGCACAAAACAGACTGAAAAGTATAGAAAAACACTCGATCTCAAGTGAAATCGAGTGTTTCCTGGTGGAGATAAGCGGGATCGAACCGCTGACCTCTTGAATGCCATTCAAGCGCTCTCCCAGCTGAGCTATACCCCCAAGTGCAAGAGATATTTTAGCAGAATCGAGCGGCGTTGTCAACTGTAAATATTCCGTTTTTGCGCTTATTCGTCGAACATATAGCTGATATCCTTGCGATAGCGGAACTTTTTCTCCTTGCCCTTAATAAGCCGCACGATTCCGTGGCGGTTTTCAATGAACACGACGAGTGCCGTCAGCAGCACGAGGTACTTGACAAAGGGCGTATCGATCATCATAAGCGTCACAAGGCACATCATGAGCGTTGCGGCGAGCTTCGCAAGTGAGACATAGCGTGTGGCAAAGTACACGGCGAGAAACACGACCAGCGTGGCAAAGCCGACGCCGGAGCCGATGAAAAACGCACCAAGGCCGACGGCGAGAATGGTCGTCGAGCCCTTGAAGCGGTACATTATCGGGAACACGATGCCCAGCGCCATGCAGAACATCGCAAATGCACGGCCGATATCGGCGTGGTCGACGATGCCGAGCAGTATACCGCCGAGTATCAGCGGGATGAGCGCCTTTGCGGCCTCAACACCTAAAAACTTCGCAAGACCCTTGACACCGAAGTCCTTGACAAAGCGGGTGATGCCGAGGTTGTCGAGCGGGTACTCCTTCTTGATATCACGGTGGAAAATCAAATTTGATGTGAGGTTAACGGTGCTGATGCTGCCGAAAAAGTAAGCAACAAGAGCGGTCACGGAGAGCAGAAAAGCGGTCATTCCTTGTCTCCCTTCTGCCGGATGACCAGCCTGATGGGCGTACCCTCAAGGCCGAACACGGCACGGATCTGATTTTCAATATAGCGCTGATACGAGAAGTGGAACAGCTCCTTTGAGTTGCAGAAAATGACGAAGTTGGGCGGCTTGATGCCGGTCTGCGTCATGTAGTACACCTTGAGCCTGCGGCCCTTGTCGGTGGGTGGCTGCACACGGGCCTGAGCGTCGGCAAGGACATTGTTGAGCATACCGGTGGTGATGCGCATATTGCTCTGATCGTTGACGAAGTTGACGAGCTCAAAAATGCGGTCGGTGCGCTGGCCGGTGACGGCGGAGATGAACAGCACCGGAGCATAGCTCATGAAGCTGAGGTCACGCATGACATCCTTGCGCATTTTCTCAAGCGTGCCGGTCTCCTTTTCGATAAGATCCCACTTGTTGACGACGATGATGCTCGCCTTGCCGGCTTCGTGCGCAAGACCTGCGATCTTGGTGTCCTGCTCGGTCACGCCCTCACGGGCATCGATCATGATAAGGCAGACATCGGCACGCTCAATTGCCATCTGCGCACGCATGACGGAAAATTTCTCGACACGCTCGTCGACCTTCGACTTGCGGCGGATACCGGCGGTATCGATGAACACATATTTGCCGAACTTATTATCGATCTCCGAGTCAACGGCATCACGGGTCGTGCCAGCCATATTGCTGACGATGACACGCTTTTCACCGAGAATGTGGTTAATGAGCGAGGATTTTCCGACATTTGGCTTGCCGATGACGGCGACCTTGATGCGGTCGTCATCCTCGTCCTCACCGTTATCCTCGGGGAAGTATTTGATGCACTCGTCCAAAAGATCGCCCGTGCCGTGACCGTGAACGGCCGAAACGGCGATGGGGTCGCCCATGCCGAGCTCGTAAAACTCGTATATCGCAGGGTCGACACGGCCGGTCGAGTCCATTTTGTTGACTGCGAGCACCGTGGGCTTTTTCGAGCGCAGCAGCATATTCGCAACTTCCTTGTCGGCGGCGGTGACGCCCGTGCGTACATCGGTGACGAGGATGATGACATCCGCCGCACTAATGGCGATATTCGCCTGCTCACGCATGAACATGAGTATCTCGTTATCGGTCGTGGGCTCGATGCCGCCGGTATCGACGATATCAAACTTGTGGCCGCACCACTCGCACTCGGCGTACAGCCTGTCACGGGTGACGCCGGGCGTGTCCTCAACGATGGACAAGCGCTTGCCCACTAACTTATTAAACAGCATCGATTTGCCGACATTAGGTCTGCCGACAATGGCTACGAGAGGTTTTGACATTTATTCAACCTCCATTCTGATTATATTTATAAAATTGCTCTTTATCAAATCGGCTCAATTGTCCGTCTCGGGCAGGGAGCTTCACCTCGGGCAGATTATCGCCGGAGATGGCATCCCACAGGTCGAAGCCATCCTGACCGATGGGGTAGATGGGAACGCCGAGAGCGGTGACGGCATCTTCGAGCAGCACATCGTCCAAGAAGTCCATCTCGTCACGGCGGAGCATATTCTGCGAGATGAAAAGCCGCTCGCCGAGAGGCTTGCCCTTGAGCTGACCAATCAGGTCACGACCGGTGATAAGGCCGGTGACATTTATGCTGTGACCGAAGAAGTCGTTTTCGATAGCATAGACCCTTCCGTCTATATTATCATACTTTTCGCGCGCTGCGCAAACAAGTTTTTCAAAAAACGGGGCGACCGACACGCCGCAGGCGATGGAAAACGGCACGCCGTCCGACTTATCCGACAGGCTCAGCGCCGATTTAAACTCCGCCTCCAAAAGCCGTATCATGCCGACACCGTTTTCAAGCTGTGTATGCTCCTCGTAAAACTCGTCGTCCGGCAGCTCACGGTTTGCGCAGATATACATCTCGTCCGAGCAGAAAAACAGCCGTGTGCCGAACTTTTCGATGCACTTATCGCCGAACTCGGTGACGAGGTCTATTGTCTCGCCGGCGTGCTCGGGCGTGAACGATTTAAGCTCGTAAAGTCCCTCGCGGAATTTTGTAAGTCCCACCGGCACTATGGAAACGCTGTGCACCGCAGGGTACATTTCCGCAAGCTCACGCATGGTGCGCTCAAGCTCATCTCCGTCGTTTAACCCCGGGCAGCAGACGATCTGACAGTTCATCCTGATGCCAGCCTCGGCAAAGCGGTGCATGATATCCACGCATCTTCCGGCAAAACGGTTGCGCAGCATCTTGACCCGAAGCTCGGGGTTGGTTGTGTGTACCGAGACGTTGATGGGGCTTATATGCAGGTCGCATATGCGCTGTATCTCACGGTCGGAAAGGTTCGTCATGGTGATGTAGTTTCCCAAAAGGAAGCTAAGGCGTGCGTCATCGTCCTTGAAATACATCGTGCGGCGCATACCCTTGGGCAGCTGGTCGATAAAGCAGAACACGCAGTTGTTTGCACAGCTGCGGGGCTTGTCCATGAGGTAGGTCTCAAACTCAAGCCCGAGATCCTGCCCCTCGGCCTTAGCCACATGCACGGTGTGCTCGAGCCCCTCGGGCGTGCGCACGGTGACGCTGACCTCGGGGTCGTAGCCGAAGAACTTGTAGTCGAGCACATCAACGACCTCCTTGCCGTTTATGGCAAGCAGCGTATCGCCGACACGGATGCGGTGCCTCAGCGGGCTTCCGTCTTCAATTTTGGAAATCACATTACCCATTTAGATTCCTTTAAGCAAAAAGAGGAAAGGGATAACCTTTCCTCTTTAAGCGTTTCAATTACTCTTCTACCTTCAGAACCTGACGGCCATTGTACATACCGCAAGCCTTGCAGGCACGATGAGGCATTTTGAAAGCACCACAGTTGGGGCACTTTACGATACCGGGAGCCTCAAGCTTCCAATGAGAGGAACGTCTCTTGTCTCGTCTCTGTCTTGATACTTTTCCCTTAGGGACTGCCATGGTGACACCTCCTGTAATTAGCTGTTATGAGCAGCCTGTTCTTATTTATCCAAAAGCTGCTCAAGCACAGCAAGTCTTGGATCGATTTCTTTCCTGCAACCGCAGGGTCCGAGATTCAAATCAGCTCCGCATTTGGAGCAAAGGCCTTTGCAGTCCTCGGAGCAGAGAAACTTCGTTTCCATGTCGAGAATGAAAAGGGTGGAGAGCGTTTCCGTAAGATCGAGCTTGTCCCCGTCGAGAACAAAGGCCTCCGGATCATCGGACTCTCCGTCGGAGATATAGGCATTAAGGTCCATTAACTTGACGCTGTCAAACTCCTTACCACATCGGTCGCAGACGCAAGTCATATCAGCTTCCAAAGTACCCTCGAGTGTCAGGATACCGGCTGCATTGAACACACGGCCTTCGGCTACGGGCTTGGAGCGATACGCCCTGATCGATTCGTTCAAAAGCTCCTCGGGCTCCAGCTCACATCTGAACGGGACGCTCTTTCCGGGGACTTCAATTATTTCTCTCAGATCAAGAAGCATAGCACACCTCTCCATAGTCGCTTGAATATTATAGACGAATAAACGGGCGTTGTCAACTCAATTTTTCAGGTTTTTCAGTATGAAAACACTAAAAAATGCACCTTGCGGCAATATATCCGCCTGTGGTATAATTTCGGAAGAAAGGTTGGTCGGTATGAAGAAAAAAGTTGAAGTTACGATAATCGCCCTTGCGCTGGTCGCACTCATTCTCGGCGGCATCATGTTCCTTATACGCCAGACCCGCCATGACGAGCTTCTTATAGGTGAGACCAGAGCCGAGACCGTTGCGCTCACCAATGCGGGCTTTGACGAATCGCAGGTGAAGGAGCTTGCATCGAAGCTCAGTTACGGCAGCGACGGCTGGTGCTATAAGGTAAGCTTCAAGACCCTCGCCCTTGAGTATACCTACAAGATCGAGGCTTACAGCGGAGCAATATTAGATAAAAAAACGAGATAAGCGCCCTTTTGGGCGGGTTCAGATAAGGAGAAATCGGTTTTGACCGGCTCTTTTCCACCCATGCTTCACAAAAATTTCCGGTAATACACAAAGTATTGCCGGAAATTTGTTGTTTTGCCTGAACGAAAAATAACTCGCTCAAAACTGCTGCGCACCCTGTAAAATTAGATTTTTTCTCGAGGCAAGGCAAAGCTTGACGAGCATAATGGACATATATGGCCTAGAGCTTTAACGCAGCATCGGGGAAAAAGACTTTTTACAGGGCGATTTCTCCTTATCTGAACCCGCCCATTCGGGCGCTTTTTTCATATCCGGCGTAACAAATGAGTGCAAAACGGTAGTACATAGGTGGAGGGACACACCGTGGAAGATGAAAAGATAATCACCCTTTTTGAACAGCGCAGCGAGCGGGCGCTGACGGAACTGGATACAAAGTACGGGAAAGTGTGCCGCAGTGTGTCGCACAACATTTTGCACTGCAACGAGGATGTCGAGGAGTGCGTGAACGATGCTTACCTCGGCGTGTGGAACGCCATTCCGCCGGAGAAGCCGAACCCCTTGGCGACATTCGTGTGCCGCATCGTCAGGAACATTTCGCTTTCAAGGCGCATTGAAAATTGAAAATGGCATGAAAACCGTGTTAAGCACAGAAAATAGGCTATTTGAAAACGAGATAGATGTTCAGTCAACAAGAGCTAATACCCCAACATTCAGCTATTATTGGAATAAAAGCTCGTTGGCTGTATATGTTGATGGGAGTATAAGAGATAGATATAGTTCCTACACTCGTGGAGGTATTTGCGTTAATTCGGTGATGCAAATAAACGCACATTATCGGACAAAATATTACAAGACAAGAGGATCGTGGCAAGCTATTGCATGCCATGAGTTTGGGCATACAATAGGCCTTGACCATAACACAAGCTCATCTCCATCCATAATGAGGCGTGTTACTAAACATTATTACAACCTTGATGGTGCGCCTAAATGGACAACTCCCAAATCGGCTGATATTGTTCCAATAAACCTAAAATACTGAAATTTAAAAATAAGCGAGTGGATTTTTCCACTCGCTTTTTAGTTCAATTTCATCCAGCAGGTCGTGCCGGGGAGGGCGTCGTAGACGATGGGGACATAGCGGTATTTAAGCTCGCCGAGCTCTATCATGCTCTTGACGGCCTTCTGCTCGTCACCGACGGTGTCGGCGCTTGAGGTGCGGTAAACACGGTCAAAGATCTTGAAAAACAGCGGCGCACTCTGCCCGGTGACCTCGTCGACCGACTGCATGGCCTTGGCGCTGCCGACCTGCACGGAGAGATTTGCGTTCATGCTCTTGAGCGCCCTCGTGACGGATATCGCAAAGCCGGAGATGACGGTCTGCGGCGTGGGGGTGGCCGAGGTGGTGCTCGAATATGCATAGGTCACGCCCTCGGTCTCGGGCATTCTCATGCCGTTTAAGAGTATCTCGTCAACGCCCATTGCGTCAAGCTCCTTGCACAGCGAAACAATGTAGTCACGCACGATGGAGTTTGACGGATCGAGCCATGCGCCGTTATCGTCGGAAAACGCCTCACCGGTGCTCTTGTGCAGGGCAAGCTGCTCGTATCGGGATGCCAGGGTGTTGTCAACAAAGCAGCACAGTCTTGCTGCAACCTTGATGTCCTTTTCGTGCAGCGCCGTGATTATGGGCTTGAGGTCAACGGTGCCAGTTGTGCCATAGCCCTTGGCTATCTCGGTTTCCGACTTCCAAACGAGCATTCCGGTGACTGTCTTGAGGTCGAGCATCAAGGTGTTTCCCTTGCCGATGCTGTCGGCATAGGCGTTCACACTGTCGGCATTCACCTGATCGGCGGGTACTAAAACCGCTTTGAGCTCCGTGAGCCCCTCACCGGCGGTCGCACGGACATTGGTGTAGTCCGGCTCACCGACTACGAGCTCGGCATTGACCGTCTCAAACTTACGCACGGTGCTGTCGTCGTTGCCGGTTTGGCTCGTTTTCGTGTCGGCAAGTATCGGCAGGTCAAGATGCAGGCCGCTGTTCGTGACCACTATATACTTTTGCAGACCGTAGAAAAGCAGTACCACAAAGGCGATGAGCGACAGCACGACTATCGAAACTATCAGCGCAGGGCCGGTCTTTTTTCGCTTTCCACGGTAAAATTCGGATCTGTTGCCAGCCAATTTTATCAGTCCTCTATCATGTTGATGCGGCGGACATGACGCTCGTCGCCGGAGAAGGGAGTGTCAAGGAAGGTGTCGACTATCTTGAGGGCAAGACCGGGGCCGACGACCCTTGCGCCCATGGCGAGGATGTTTGCATCGTTGTGCAGTCTCGTCATCTCGGCCGAGAAGCAGTCGCCGCACAAAGCGGCACGCACGCCGGGGACTTTGTTTGCGGTGATGGAGATGCCGATGCCGGTGCCGCAGATGATGATGCCCTTTTCGCATTCGCCGTCGGCAACTGCGTGTGCGACTGCCTTGCCGTAAACGGGATAGTCACAGCTTGCGTCGGAATAAGTGCCGTAGTCTTTATATTCAAGACCACGGGCCTCAAGGTGCTTTATGACCTCCTGCTTGAGGGCGAAGCCGCCGTGGTCGGAACCGAGTGCTATCATGAGTTAAACCTCCAAAAAACTATTTCATGTAATTATACAATACTCAACATTAAAATACAATATTTAAAACGGCCAGCTCGGCATCCACTTTAACAGCCGTGTCGCAAGCTCGGAATTTACCGGCTGCCCGGACAAAACGGGGTAGAATACCGCAAAGAGTATGATAGACAGCGCCGTCAGCCCGTAAACATTAGCCCGCCAGCACCTCGTCCCCGTGCGCATGAGCGAGAATATGCGGCACAGCGCAAGCGTCAGAAATACCGCCGAGGGGAAGTAGTGGTACTCAAAGGTCGTGCGGGTGATGAACACCCACGGCAGAAGCTGCGCAAGATAGCCTATGACGATGAATGCCGAGATCCTGTCTTTTCGGCTGATTGCAAGGTATGCGCACATGACGACGGAAACGAGCCCCGCCCAGCACAGCACTGGATTTAAGAATGCGCCGAAGGAAGAGCGGGTGCCGTTATCAAAATACAACAGGTAGTACAGGATAGGTCTGATATCGAGCACCCACTGATACCAGCGAGAGGAGTAGGGATGCTCCGAGTGCACGCCCGAGTGGTAGGTGAACATGAACTTCTGATTTTCTATAACGATGTCGGCGTATTCCTTTGTAAAAAACATACCAACACCGTGCATACCCCTCGCCGTGCCGTAGGCAAAGTAGCTCATATAGTAGACCAAGCAGGGGATAGCCACAAAAAACACAAGGCAGAACAGGCAGTTTTTAACAAACTGCTTTGCGCCGCAGCCGCCCTTGAGCCGGCTTATCCAGTGAATGAGCCAGATGACCGCAAGTCCCGCACCGGCGTACAGGCATGTCCACTTGCAGGCAACGCCGATGCCGAAGAATACACCCGAAAGCGCCAAATGCCGCAGCCTGCCGCCGTTTACATACAGGTACATGAAAAGGTACATGAGCAGAATGAAGAACACGGCGTAGGTGTCTATCGTTGCGATGCGGGTCTGCGTGAAGTGCATGAAGTCAAAGGCAAATATCGCAGTGCCGCAGGCGGGAACGGCGATGCCGCCGAACATTTTCTTCAAAAGCACATACAAAACCGGCAGCATCCCGACACCGAACAGCGTGCCGGAAAAGCGCCAGCCGAACGGGGTCATACCGAAAAGCTTGATGCCGAAGGCTATGATGAGCTTGCCAAGCGGGGGATGTGATATCTCATAGGGGTTAATGCCTTGAAGATGCTCGTAAGCAGTCCTTGCGTGGTATATCTCGTCAAAATAGGTGCTGTTGAGGTAATATTGATAGTCGGGCACGACGCTCTGCTCGTCGAAAAGCTCGGAAGCGTTTGTCTTGCACTCGATGAGCGAGCCGTTCTCGCCGTTGACGGCGCATTCGCCGAGGTATAGCTCGCTGTCGGCGGTCAGGCGGATGTATCTTGTGTTTGCGTCCGTGCCGTCGATGAATTGCGCACTTACCCACTTGAATAGTGCAGCGTAATTTTGCTCGACGGTAGCTGCGGTGTACCAGTACTCGCCGTCGTGCGAATATTCTACGGTGTACGAGCCGGTGTTCAGCCCCGTGTACAGCATGAGGGAGGACACCGTCTGCTCACGGCCGAGGTCGAGCTCAACACTCTCACTCGGCTCAAAGCGGTAAAAGCTCTGCGGAGCTTTCGTGTCGCCGAGATTATAAAATGCAACGGACGAGTATATTATTACAATAAGTCCGAGCACGAGCGCATCACGCCGGGAAAAGCTGCGGCGGGCATCCGAACCGAGCTCCGCCGTTTTCGGAGCGGGACAGCCGATGAAAAACAGCAGGATAAACAGCGCAGTAACGATGGGGAAAACAAGAGTTATACCGTTCAAAACCGCCGCCTCCTTTAAAAATAAAGCAATTATATAAGGAGTGTAACCTAATAATTTAAATTTTTCAATAGTCAAACCGCATGAATACTTGACATAATACCATAATCGGGATAAAATATATCGGATAATATTTAGGATGCCTTGGGGAGGCAGCCTTCAGATATTAGTTTTCAATTCTACGGACGGATTCGCTTGATGGTCCGTCTTGCCTTAGATTTTAACCCGGCATTACAAACCACCGCAAAATTCTAAAAGAATGGAGGTGTGTTTACTTTCTATGAAATTATGGTTAGCTATCGTTTTAATTATCGTAGCTTTTGCAGTTGCATTCTTTTTAGGCGTGACCTACCGCAAAAAGGTCGCCGAGCGCGAGATAATGAGCGCAGAGGATGAAGCAAAGCGAATTATAAATGATGCCATAAAAAACGCCGAGAGCAAAAAGCGTGAGGCTCTCGTCGAGGCAAAGGAAGAAATACACAAAAACCGCTCGGAGTATGAGCGGGAAGAAAAGGCACGCCGTGCCGACCTGCAGAAGCAGGAAAGAAGACTTCAGCAGAAGGAAGAAAATCTTGACCGAAAGACCGATTCTCTCGAACGCAAGAACGAATCCTTAGCACAGAAGATTTCCACCGTCGAGGCTCAGCAGGCCGAGATAGCACTCATCAAGAAAAGCCAGCTCGAAATGCTCGAAAAGGTTTCGGGCTACACCGTTGAGGAGGCTAAAAACTACCTCATCAACGCTCTGAAAGACGAAGTTACGCATGAAATGGCCGTCAAGGTCAAGGAGATCGAGGCTCAGTACAAGGAAGAAGCCGATGAGCGTGCAAGAGAGATCATCGTCACCGCCATCCAGCGCTGCGCCGCCGACCATGCAAGCGAAGTCACCGTCTCCGTCGTACCTCTCCCCAACGACGAGATGAAGGGACGCATCATCGGCCGCGAGGGTCGCAACATCCGCAGCATTGAAACTCTTACCGGCTGCGATCTCATCATCGACGACACCCCCGAGGCCATCACTGTTTCCAGCTTTGACCCCGTTCGCCGTGAGGTCGCCCGTATCGCACTTGAAAAGCTCATTGCCGACGGCAGAATTCATCCTGCCCGCATTGAGGAAATGGTCGCCAAGGCTCAGAAGGAGGTCAACGCCACCATCAAGGCCGAAGGCGAAAGAGCCGTGTTCGAGACTAATATCCACGGCCTTAATCAGGAGCTTATCAAGCTTCTCGGCCACATGAGATACCGCACCAGCTACGGTCAGAATGTGCTCAATCACTCTATCGAGGTGTCGCACATTTCCGGCCTTATCGCAGCCGAGCTCGGCGTTGATGTCGCCACCGCAAAGCGTGCCGGCCTCCTGCACGATATCGGCAAGGCCATTGACCATGAGGTCGAGGGCAGCCATGTCACCATCGGCGTTGAGATCTGCAAGAAGTACAAGGAAAGCGAAGCGGTCATCCACGCTATTGAAGCCCACCACGGCGATGTTGAGCCGCATACCGTCGTTGCCTGCATCGTTCAGGCAGCCGATGCTATCAGTGCGTCCCGCCCCGGCGCAAGACGAGAGAACATTGAAAACTATGTCAAGCGTCTTGAAAAGCTTGAGGAGATATCCAAGAGCTTCCCCGGCATCGCAGGCAGCTATGCCATTCAGGCCGGCCGTGAGATCCGCGTCATGGTCAAGCCCGAGGAGGTACCCGAGGATAAGATGGTGCTGCTCGCTCGTGATATCGCAAAGAAGATCGAGGAAGAGCTTACCTATCCCGGCCAGATCAAGGTCCATGTACTGCGTGAGACCAAGGCCGTTGAGTACGCAAAGTAAACCAGACAACAAAAATCCCGTTCCGTCCGGAACGGGATTTTTTTGATTTGTTATCAGCCTCCGAAGACCGAGAGCAGGAAGCCGGCGGCTATTGCCGAGCCGATAACGCCTGCAACATTCGGACCCATTGCGTGCATGAGCAGGTAGTTGTTCTTGTTGCTCTTGCGTGCAACATCCTGCGAGACACGGGCAGCCATCGGGACGGCGGAAACGCCTGCCGAGCCGATGAGAGGATTTATCTTGCCGCCGGAGAGGCGGTACATGACCCTGCCGCCGAGAAGTCCGCCGGCCGTGGAAATCATAAACGACACAAGGCCGAGTGCAATAATTTTCAGTGTGCTCCAGTCAAGGAAGTTCTGTGCGACCATCGTTGCGCCCACGGAGGTGGCAAGGAAAATGGTCACAATGTTCATGAGTGCGTTCTGCGCAGTGTCCGAAAGCCTGTCGGTCACGCCGCACTCACGGAAGAGGTTGCCGAGCATGAGACAGCCGATGAGCGGTGCGGTCGAGGGCAGAAGCAGGATGACGAAGGTCGCAACGACGATGGGGAAGATGATCTTCTCCTTCTTCGAGACCTCACGGGTCTGCTCCATCTTGACCTTACGCATCTGCTCGGTCGTCAGAAGCTTCATGAGCGGCGGCTGTATCATCGGGATGAGCGCCATGTATGAATACGCCGCAATTGCGATGGGGCCTAACAGCTGCGGGGCAAGGCGTGTGGCGGTGAATATCGCCGTCGGGCCGTCGGCGCCGCCGATGATGCCGATAGAGGCGGCCTCGGGGCCGGAAAAGCCGATGCACACGGCAAGGAAGAACGCCAAAAACACGCCCAGCTGCGCCGCTGCGCCCAAAAGCAGACTCTTGGGATTAGCCAGCAGCGGACCGAAGTCTGTCATCGCACCGACACCGAGGAATATAAGCGAGGGGTAGATACCGGCCTTAACGCCGATATAGAAAAAGTCAAGGAGCCCGGCATTGCTCATTATGTGGCCGTAGCTGTGATAATATGGGCTTGTTTCGTCAATGAACTGCGCCCACAGCTCGGGATGGTAAAGGGCGTTTTCGCCCTGCCCGACAAAGTAGCTGAGGTTTGACAAAAGGCAGCCGAAGGCGATGCCGCACAGCAGAAGCGGCTCGTATTTTTTCACGATACCAAGGTACAGCAGCACAAAGGCGATGAGTATCATGACGAGATTTTTCCAGCCACCGTCAGTCGTGAAGAAGGAAGCAAAGCCCGACTCAAGCGCAAGCTTTTGCAGCGAATCGAAAATGTTCATCCGCAGCCTCCTTTATGAGATCACAACGAGCGGTGCGCCGGTCTCAACGACCGCACCTTTGGATACGATTATCTGCGCAACCGTGCCGGCCTTGGGTGCGGCGATCTCGTTTTCCATCTTCATGGCCTCCAGAACGAGCAGAGTTTCGCCCTCGTTGACCTTTTGCCCAACGGTGACATTTATTTTCAAAATGTTGCCGGGCATGGGACTTTTGACGACCTCACCTGCGGCAAGTGCGGGGGCTGCTGAGACCGATGCGGCAGCCGGAGCTGCGGCGGCGGGTGCAGGGGCTGCGGCGGGTGCAGGGGCGTAGGCCTCGTACTCATCGACGAGCATGGCCTGTCCGGCTTCGACCTCGACCTCATATGTCCTGTTATTCAAAGTGACCTTATACTTCATCGTCCTTGACCTCCTTAATGGAAATAAAGCGGAGTTCGTTCAGGGGTTTGCCCAAGCTGTCGGCAACGATGGCCATTATCATGGCGGCATCCCTTGGATCTGTGTCGTATAGCTTGAGCTCGCCTGCCGACCCCGGTGCGGGCTCTGGGGCCTTCTCGGGCGTGGACACAGGGGAAGGTGCGGGCTTGGCTTCTATCTTCATGACCTTGCCGACGAGCATCACGACACACATCAAAAGTGCAAGACCGACGAACACGACAAGATAGCCCAAAACGGCCGTCAGACCGGCATCGCCGAGCGACATGTTGATCAAATCGTTCATATTGCCGCCTCCTTACGCCTCGGTGATGGTGTAGCGCACGGTCTTTTCTTCACGCTCACGGCGCTCGTCGAAGAACTTTTCTGCGACCTGCGGGAAGGCAATGTAGCTGAGGACATCCTCCTCACAGTGGGCGTTATCGCCCAAGTGCTCGACTGCTTTTTCGTAAACATCGGTCGGCAGCGTGTCGGCGTAGCGCCCCTCGATGGGCTTTTCGCCGTTCAGGATCCTGGCACGGACGGCCTCGTCGATGGGTGCGGGGGTCTTGCCGTATTCACCACGGCAGTATGCCTTGAGCTCGGCACCGACATTCTTGTACCGCTCACCGGCAAGCACATTCTGCACAGCCTGCGAGCCGATTATCTGGCTTGTGGGCGTCACGAGCGGGGGATAGCCCATGTCCTTGCGCACACGGGGCGTTTCGGCGAGCGCTTCGTCAAAGCGGTCGAGGGCGTTCATCATCTTGAGCTGGCTCAAGAGGTTCGACAGCATGCCGCCGGGTATCTGATAGTTAAGGCACTGCGTGTCGGTGGACATGGAAATGGGGTTCAGTGTGCCGTCGGCGAGATATTCGTTGCGTATCGGCTTGAAGAAATCCGCCATTTCGATGAGAATTTTCTCGTCAAGTCCCGTCTCGTAGCCGAGCTCCTTGAGCGTATAATTGAGCGTCTCGGTCGCAGGCTGCGAGGTGCCGCCGGAAAACGGCGATATGGCAGTGTCGATGACATCCGCACCGGCCTCAACGGCTTTGAGATAGGTCATGAACGCAAGACCCGTTGTCGAGTGCGTGTGGACGACGACCGGCAGGTCGACAGCGTCCTTTATGCCGGAAACGAGGTCATATGCGCTTTTGGGGCTCATGATGCCCGCCATGTCCTTGATACAAATCGAGCTTACGCCCATTTCCTTTAGCTCACGCACGAGCTCGACATATTTACCGATGGTGTGCACGGGACTCGTGGTGTAGGAGATAGCACCGGAAGCCTCCGCACCCTGCTTGACGGTCTCCTCAATGGCGACCTTGAGGTTCGTGGGGTCATTCAGTGCGTCAAAGGTGCGGATGATATCAATGCCGTTTTTGACTGAGCAACGGACAAAGCGGCGCACGATATCGTCCGGATAATGCTTGTAGCCGAGGATATTCTGCCCACGCAGCAGCATCTGCAGCTTTGTGTTCGGCATTTTTGCACGCATTTTGCGCAGACGCTCCCACGGATCCTCGTTCAGATACCGCAGGCAGACATCGAATGTCGCACCGCCCCAGCACTCAACGGAATAAAACCCCGCCTTGTCTATCCTCTCAAGGATGGGCTCAAATTTGTCATAGGGAAGTCTCGTGGCGATAAGCGACTGATTTGCGTCACGCAGTACGGTTTCGGTAAATTGGACTTTCTTCATATTTTCCTCCCTAATTATATTATTTGCCGTTATTATACCATAAAGCAATACTATTTGTATAGCATTACGCAACAGTGTGGAAATTATTAAAAAAAGGAGAAGGCAGCACCTTCTCCTTTAAGTCACTTATGAGTTAAGAGCTCTTTCAAGCCACACGCTTGCAACATCCATTGCCGCCCAAAAGCCGTCCTTTTCGCTTTTCTTGACGACACGGTCTCTCGACTTGATGGAGGGGTCTGTAAGCTGGAGCTGGAGCGACACCTTGGTCGCCACATCAAGATCCTTGACCTTCTTGGTCTCCATTATCTGAAGCATGATTATATATTTGTCGCTCATGCTGCCGTAATACACGATGTTTCCGGCACGCTGAAGGGGATGACCCTTATATTCCAATGGTTTGTTTGCCATAATTGTTCCTCCTGTTTAAGTGATGCTTATGCTGCGGGTGCGGCGGTGAAGGTGGGAGCTTCCGTGTCCTGATTTTTCTTCGCTTCCTCTTCGGCCTTTTTCTTTGCCTCTTCCTCGGCCTTCTTCTGACGCTCTTCCTCTGTCAGCTTCTGCTCCTCAAGCTCGGAACGGCTGCCGAAGATGCCGGTAGCAGCGCCGCCTGTTGACATCTTGAACTCCTTGTACTTGAGATCCTTGTGGATATCCTCCATGATCTTTTGCCAGATCTGCGCTGCGGGGTTGCCGCTGAAGCGCATCTTCTCGGGCGTGTCGTAACCCGTCCAGACTGCGCAGGTGTAGTACGGCGTGTAGCCGCAGAACCAGCGGTCCTTGTTATCGGAGGTCGTACCGGTCTTACCGGCAACGGGCATGTTGCTCAGCCTCGACTCGTGACCGGTGCCGTAGGTAGCGGCGTAGTTGAGCATGTAGGTCATGGTGCGGGCGGTCTCGGCGGAGAAAGCCTGCTGCGTCTGCGGCTGGTTATCCAAAACGATGTTGCCCGAGCGGTCTTTGACCATGGTATATGTTCGAGCCTTTGTAAATGTACCGTCGTTTGAGAGAGCACAGTATGCCTGTGCCATCTCCCTCACGGTTATGCCGTAGTGCGGCTGACCGAGGGCAAGAGCGGCGTAGTCAGCGTCGCTGTCAATGAGACTTGTGACACCGAGGCGGTTTCTGAGGAAATCAAGCGATGCCGCCGGGGTGAGCTTATCCATTATCTGAACGGAAACGGTGTTTTTCGAGTCACGCAGTGCTGCCTTGATGGTCATGATGCCGTCATACTGGTTGGGCGAGTTCTTCGGGAACCAGTCGGTCTTGACGCCCTGGAGCTTAATGTGCGAGCCGTCGGCGTCGAGAACGAGGGTCGAAGGGGAGATGAGCCCGTATTCCACGGCGGGACCGTAGACTGCAATGGGCTTAATGGAAGATCCGGGTGGTCTCGTTGTTTTGATTGCACGGTTAAGACCGAAGTTGATGGTCTTTTTGCCGGTGCCGCCGGACAGAGCGACTATCTTGCCGGTGTACTGATCCATTATGACGATGCCGCTTTGAAGCTGCGACGAGGTGCCGTTCGTGGCCTTGGGCAGCGCATCAAGATCCTCATAGATCTTATCGACCTTGGCCTGAATGTTCTTGTCAAGGCAGCAGTAGATCTCGTAGCCTGCGTTGTATACAAGCGTCTGTGCCGCAAGCTCGGAGATGCCCTTTTCGGCGGCAAGATCCTTGATTACATCGGAGATAACGGTCTCGGTGTAGTAGCTGCGCACCGATGAGGCAGAGGGGCTGTTTTCGCCGCGGACAAAGTCGAGCTCCTCGGCGATGGCTTCCTCATAATCCTTTTTTGAGATATAGCCCTGATCGTACATGCACGCCAGAACATCCTCCTGACGGGCCTTGTTGTTCTCAACGCTGTAGAACGGGTCGTAGTAGGTCGGCAGATTGGTTATGCCGACGATGGCGGCGCACTCGGCAAGCGAAAGCTTGGAGACATCCTTGCCGAAGTAGGTCTGAGCGGCGGTCTGAACACCGTAGCAGCCTTCGCCGAAGTAAACGGTGTTTAAGTACCACTCGATGATCTCTTTTTTGTCGTGATCCTTCTCAAACTCGATGGCCTGGAATATCTCGAGCAGCTTGCGCTGCACGGTGATATCGTCCTGCTGGGTGAGGTTTTTGATAAGCTGCTGGGTTATCGTCGAGCCGCCGAAGGTATTCTTCATGCCGACGAACATATTGACGAACGCACCGGCCGTGCGGTACCAGTCAACGCCTTTGTGGCGGTAAAAGCGCTTATCCTCGATGGAAACCAGAGCCTTCTCCATGTACTGGGGTATTTTGTCGTAATCGACCCAAATGCGGTTTTCCTGACCGTGCAGGGTCGTGAGCTCTTTCCAGTTTCCCTCCGAGTCCTCATAATATATTGTACTCGTCTGATTAAGTGCGTAATCGCTAAGGTCAAGCTTCGTCGTAGGAATAATGCAGGTCTTAATGTAGAATGCGAAAATGCACAGGAACAATAAAGCGGTAAGAATACCTATCAGCAGTATAGTTCCGATCACAGGCCACACATTACTGCGCTTGCGGGGCTTTGCGTTTTCCATTTAGCGGCCACACCTCCTTGAATTGCGATGTGTGTGATGTATCAAAAAATACAGCGTAGAATACGATAAAATATCAGTATATAAGTATAACACATTATGTCAAGCTGGAGTATACTTTTTGTGAATTTTTTTCGGCGGCATACTAAATTTTTGCGTACATGGGAATAATAATGCCCAAAGGAGCTGATAAACTGTGAATAATACAATAAGAATCGCCGTGCTTGCGGGGCTTTGCGTGACCGCAGTCGTCATGACGGTCGGTGCAGTCAGATCGATTGCAGCACCCGAGGCGGCGAGCACCCCGCCGGCAGTCGTGAGCAACGCATCCGTTGAGGACAAAAACGCAGAATTCTATCTTCGTGACTGCTCGGGCTATGTCGCCGTGTTTAAGGGCGCAGACTCCAAAACGCCCATCAAGGTCACGGATATCGAGACCGAGACACTGAATACGGTTGACCGCAGCAAGCTTGCGCAGGGCATTCCCGCCGAAAATAAAAACGAGCTGCTGATGCTTTTAGAGGATTTCAGTTCGTAAGAAGTTGGCGGGAGCCGAATCCCTATCGTCTGTCAGTGTGCCATTTCGGTGCTTTCCACCTTTTTTCGTCTTGCCGGGCACAAAGCCCGCCTGCGCCAAAAGGAAGCCGAAAATCCCTCGAAAAACACTACTGACAGATGCCTTGCAGTTTTGAGGGAGCAGATTTTCGTTCAGGCAAAGATAAAGCCCGACGGGCATAATGGAGATATATGGGCCAGGGCTTTAGCGAAGCATGGGCGGAAAGCTGCCCGTCAAAACCGATAGGTGTTCGGCTACCGCCAACTTAAACTTGATTTATGCAGTGATATGGGTTAGAATGATCGTGAACGAAAATAAGGAGGATCATTCTTATGAAAGAAGATTACGGCAACGATTTTGTTACCATTATAGATGACGAGGGCAACGAATTTGAGCTTGAGCTGCTCGACACCATTGATTATAACGGCGAAAGCTATGCAGCATTCCTGCCCACCGATATGGACGAGGATGACCCCGACTACGGCCTTATCCTGCTGAACATCGTCACCGACGAAAACGGCGACGAGCTTTATGAGTCCATTGACGATGACGAGAAGCTTGAGCAGGTGCATCAGATGTTCCTCACCATCTTTGAGGCCGAGGCCGACGACGAGGAATAATCAGACGCCTCGGGCAATACCTATATAACAGTAGTAACGAACTCCTGCTTTGTGCGCGGTGTCATAATTGACATTGGCCCAATAAACCCACATCTCTAATAAGGGATGCCGATTTGAATCTGCGGATTGCAGGCCTCCCGGCCTTGTGCCGGAAGTTGGAAGCAGCGAAACAGAACTTAGGCGACCCACCTGCTTATTTGTGCAGGTTACCATTGGGCCCAACGGCAAAAGCGGGATAGCCCCCGACAGCACACGCTGTCGGGGGCGTTTTTATTTGCAGCGTACTGCGGCATCTTATGTGCGGTCAAATTTCACACCCAAAAATTTCATAATATACAACAGTTCATCCGAAATCGAAAAAAATTCGCTCGGATGAATTTTTTGTTGTACGCAAACGTACAACTTTCGCCCTGATGCAGCCTATGGGTGAGAGGTGATAGGAATGAAGAAAAAAGCAAAGTCCGGCTCACCGGACGCACTTCTTGAAAAGCTTGCGGTGTCCTCGCCCAACGATGCCGTCAAGCTCCTGTTCCTCGACGAGGAGGATCTGTCACTGCTTGACGATCTGGATCTTTCGCTTTTGACCGAGATGAAGCGCAGCGCAAACGGTGCGGTCGAGATAAAGCTTCTGGATAAGCTTGAGGTCATCCGGGAGCTTAACGAGCTGAAGCGTGCCGGGAGCGGCGAACAGGCGGCGGCATCTAACTTTTACGCAGCCATAGACAAGGCGGCCGACAGGCTGGGCGGGGAAGCACATGAAGTTTAAAAGCTTTTCCGAAACTCAGCTCAAGGCACTTTCGTGGTGGAGCGACAGCTCGCCCTACCGTGATTACGATGCCGTCATCTGCGACGGAGCGGTGCGAAGCGGCAAGACAATGTGCATGGGTATCTCGTTTGTGTGCTGGGCGATGCGCCGCTTTTCCGGCGAACGCTTCGGCATTTGCGGCAAGGCAAAGACCAGTATCCGCCGCAATCTGTTAGAGCCGCTGCTGCCGGTGCTGCGGGATATCGGCTTTTGCGTGAGCGATAAGGTCTCACGGGGACTTGTCGAGATATCCTACATGGGCAGGACGAACAGCTTTTATCTTTTCGGCGGAAAGGATGAGGGCTCGCAGTCGCTCATACAGGGTGTGACGCTGGCAGGCATACTCATGGATGAGGTCGTCTTGATGCCACGCTCCTTTGTCGAGCAGGCCTGCGCACGCTGCTCGGTCACAGGCAGCAAGATCTGGTTCAACTGCAACCCCGACAGTCCGCACCACTGGTTTTATCGGGAGTGGATAGTCAAAGCGACGGAACGAAAGGCACTGTATATCCACTTTTCGCTCGAGGATAACCCGGCGCTTTCCCGCAGTATCATCGCCCGCTATAAGCGGATGTACAGCGGCGACTTTTACCGAAGGTTCATCCTCGGTCAGTGGGTGATACCGGCGGGCAGAGTGTACGACTTTTTCGACGAGAGCATGCTGTGCGAGGTACCCGAAAACTGCACCGAGCACATCGTCTCCTGCGACTACGGCACGAAAAATCCCAGCTCCTTCGGGCTGTGGGGCAGGTGCAGCGACGAGTGGTACAGGCTTCGTGAGTATTATTACGACTCACGCAAGGTCGGGGTGCAGAAAACCGACAGCGAGTATGTCGAGGACCTCAAGGCACTGTGCGGCGATATCCGTCCGTCAAGGGTCATCGTCGATCCCTCGGCGGCAAGCTTCATCGAGGCGCTGACCCGCTGCGGCTTCAAGGTTGAAAAGGCAGACAACGATGTTGTGTCCGGTATACGGCTCACGGCGAGCCTTTTGAAAAGCGGCAAAATTAAAATCTGCCGTGGCTGCGATGACGCACTTCGTGAGTTCTACCAGTATCGCTGGGACGAAAAGGCGGGCAAGGACGCACCGCTCAAGCAGTTTGACCATGCAATGGACGATATTCGTTACTTTGCGGTCGGCATATCCAAAGCCCACGAGCCTATCGGGGCTGTGTGGGTAGAAAGATAGGAGGAAGCATGAAACTTTTTACAGGAAAACAAAAAAGACCGGCTCCGTCGGTGCAGCTGCGCACCTGCGATACGCACCCGTTCAGACTGCTTGACGGCTATGTGCCGCTCGGCAACGCAGAGACGAAGCTCTACCGTTCGATCAGAGAGGCCGTGCCTGTCGTCGATGCGGCGATCATGAAGATCATCCGCTTGACCGGAGGCTTTGAGGCAAGATGCTCGGATGCAAAGGCACAGGCGGAGCTTAACGAGTTTATCCGCACGGTCGATGTCGGGCGCGGGCAGTGTGGACTCGAAGCGTTTATGGCACAGTACCTTGACTCGATGATAACCTGCGGCAGAGCCGTGGGCGAGATAGTCACCCGAGGCGACCGTGAGATAGCGGCGGTGCTGTGCGGCAATGTTGCCGATGTGCTCATTCGTGAGGGCGATACCCCTCTTGATTTTGAACTATGCTGTGCGGGCGAAAACGGCGACACCGTGCCCATGCCGTATCAGAATCTCTTGCTGTTCACTCCCTTTAACCCTGAGACAGATTCGCCTTACGGCGTTTCGATGCTGCGCAGTATGCCCTTCCTGTGCGGCATCCTGCTGAAGATATATCAGTCTCTCGGCATCAATTGGGAGCGGGCGGGCAATGTCCGTTTCGCCGTTGTGTACAAGCCGCAGGGCGATATCATCGACAGGGCCACGGCTCAGGACAGAGCAGAGCAGATAGCAAAACAGTGGTCGGAAGCAATGCAGAGCAGCAAAAACGGAAGTGTGCGTGACTTCGTCGCCGTCGGAGATGTCGAGGTCAAGGTCATCGGCGCAGATAATCAGATACTCGACAGCGAGGTGCCCGTGCGCCAGATACTCGAGCAGCTCATCGCAAGGACGGGTATACCCCCGTTCCTGCTCGGCCTTAACTGGTCGACGACCGAGCGAATGTCGGCGCAGCAGGCAGATCTCATGACGAGCGAGCTCAATGCGATACGCCGCACGCTCGAGCCGGTGATGCTGCGCATATGCGATATGTGGCTGTGCATGCACGGCTAGACTCGTTTAAGGCCGGCGAACTCAGCGTTTCGCTGCGTGACGGCACAAAGACCGGCTGCGCGCAGTCGCTGAGAATGCGGGCCGAG
>JABLTK010145393.1_pt1 | contig 31701 bp, 45 predicted proteins | sample 7160131 | NCBI WGS metagenome assembly JABLTK01 (sample SAMN14651221, study PRJNA627086) | human gut metagenome | isolation source: feces | host: Homo sapiens
CCTCCAGTATTTCGATACAACTTCAATGTCTCTTCCTGGATCTCGATACAAGAACCCTCAAACAGACCAGAGGTTCCTCCAATGAAACCGTACACTCTGCTTCGAGGATTCATCTGATGCAGGTAATCGAACACTCCAGCAACTACACTGTGGCCTCCCGAGCTTTGACGACCACAAAATACAACTCCGACATGAAGAGGCGTAGTTTTTGCCTCTCCTCTACAAATCACCGAATATACCTAATTTCGACTTTACAAGCTGACGAATGGGGTAGTGAATAGTGTTTGGAAAGTAATGACTTAATAAGGAGGTATCAGCATCTCGAAAAGTGACATTATCATACTTCCGTGTCTACAAAACACATGAAGCATCATTAACTACAACCAATCGACTTGGATCAGCGAGACAGATTGGATATTCAGGAAGATACATGATTCGTGATTTTGCTAGAGGACCGAGAGACTCTAAACTGCGTCCATGAATGTCAATATGAATGGTACCAGTCTGTGGAGACACGTAATTGGCCATCGAAATAATGAGATAAAGGCCGATGACGGCGTTTGACAACCACGAGAGCGGGCAATATATTAAGAATCTACGGTTCAACGACATGCAGTCATTGCCTCAAATCGTATCTGTGACTAAAAAAGGAAGTAGAATATAAGAGAGATCTTCAGTAGCATCAGTAAATGGTATTGACGATAAAACAACGAATGTGACAACATGTATCGTAATACGGTGTTTTAGAGTTCTCAGATAACTGAGATCCTAACTTGACCTCAGGATCCAGGCTTTTGTGGCATTTCGTTGTAATTCGCCGCACCTCTCTTTTTTCTTTTTAGCATACTTAATATACAATTTTGAAATGATTGTTCTTGTTTCCCATATTCACTTGTCCTTGTCATTATTTGTTAAGCGCGTCATGGACACCAACATCCAAGAAGTAAAGCATATGATTGACGTAGATATTACTTCTTAAAACAAGGTGCAGATGTTATACAATCCAATTGACGCAGTACAATCGCAAATTGCGGATCAATGGCTTCAGGAATGGCAAATGCAACCATCTTCATGGGATTTATGTCTTTCGCTTTGTATGGATAAGGAGAAGCGATACTATACGATATTTGCTATGAACTCAATGGTTGGGTAAGTTGAAAACTTTGCATTTTAAGTAGTTTTCTTCACCGATGGTTTTCTTCGGCAACAAATGAGCAAAAGGAGTCTATTCTCTCATCTCTTATTTATTTATCTACAGTTTATGCTGATGGTTTGGTTTCTCGGTAATGTTAACAGTAGATGAGAGTTTGTGCCGAATATTGGCAACTGCACTCTCTACTCTGACTCTCCTCTCGGTCGATCAAAGCGGGTTGTTTCAGTTTATTGTAAATACATTTGCAAAGCAAGTGGACTCAACGCTTCTTATTTATTATCTCATTCAAATGCCTCAAGAGTGTATAGACGATAGAGTATGTCGAATTAGGTGAATCATCATCAGTTCCCTTCCTTAGTACAGAATATTGAAATCAACAAACGTCGACTTTTGGAGTATTCTAATTATGCTTTCTCATGTATTGATACAATGATTGATAAAGCAGATCATGAGAAGGAGAAGGCAGATATTTTGAATCCGTTGCTTGTTGAAGCTGTCCATAGTTGGGGTTCAATTTGTTCTGCCTCTGTCTCCAACTATTCTAACATCATTCCGTTTCTCATTACTGTATTGATGCTCTTCCTTTCTTACGTAGCAATTGCTTAATCCTCTCACTTCTCTCGAAGCGGCTTCCTGTCTCGAACTGTTTCTTCCGCTTCTGGATACATCTGTTGTTTCATCCATTTCTGTGCAGGTGGCTTCGATAAATCCGGTCTCAGCACCAGAGGATGAATCCAATCTCTATCTTTTCATTGAGAGCAAAGTGACTTCCATTGCTACTGCGTTGATGAAGGTTGCAGGTAGTATCCTCTCCATTATTCAGGATGATGTATCGGCTTGGCATGTATTCTTCCTTGGTTAATATTATATAGCTTCTCCTCTTCTTGCTCCAACTCCCAGATCATCATGTTGTGTCGGTATGTCTTGACTTCCTTGAGGACTATGTTGCTGATATTTCTTTGCCTTCGGATGCATCTCATCCCCTTTTTCAATATCTCTCTCAAGTCTTGCTTCTCCTGTTGAATCATGCTAGTTTCCCTCTGTCGCTGTTGAGGTACCAGGTGATGGAATCACCCATCAATTGCAACCAAATAAGTATGCCACTCACTCACAACCCAACAGATCCATCACTCGCCCACAACCCAACAAATCCATCACTCGCCCACAACCCAACAAATTCGCTATTCGCACCTCACGATGATTCCTCCCTTCTCATGGCGGTGGAACTCCGAACGCAGTTGGTGGTATCACTAGCTTTAAGACTCTTACATAGACGGTATTTGTTCAGATATCAAGACTCTTGGATTTCGAAGATTCAATCTTCTTAGTTTGTGATCGTATGAACAATGCTGCTTCGGTTGAACAGTTTGAGGGTGCTTTAACTTTACTATGTCGATTATGCACCGATATGGAATACATAGAGAATGAAGAATTGTCCAGTGTAATGACGATCGATGAATATGATTAGTAGCTCTTAGTTCGGTCGCCGCAATTGCTCCAAGAACCTCTTCTAACCACCAGCCTATTGGAACTCTTCAGCCATCTAGCTAAGGCCATCTCAACTATACCTGATCTTTTTAGAACTCTTGTCTCTTCTATTATTCCCCTTCTTTCCTCTCCCCCACATTCACATCCTGCATCACAAGCATTGGTTTCCTTGTGTTCAGCAGGAGCCTCCTTGATATGTGAAGATCCATCCTTATTGAGTAAGAATCGATGAATAATAGAAAGTAGATGCATTCCTGGAGAGCTCATGGATACAAGAGCCTGAAATGGTAACAGAAGCTACCGCTTGTGTGCTGAAGTGCTTTTCGGAATCAGAACGTGTCAGATGGATGGAGGAACAGATCCATGCCTGTCTGCAAGCAGATTGCTCCTTATCTATACGGTATCCACGCCTAACAGCCCTCCTTTCCCAGTTCCCTTCGCTCTTCGCTGTATCGCCTCCTCTTAATCTTATCATCACCGACTGTCTTCCTTTCGTTCTTCAAACCACTGTAGCCTGTTCTTCCCTCGCAAATTCAGAGAGCATTAGTTGTATTTCATGGATTACCTGTGTCAAACGACTTGTTCGAATCCTCCTGTCGTCGGCTTCAGAGCACCTCCAACCTCTCCTCAACAAGACAGTCCTCTCAATAACCAGTGGATGTGATCATTCGTTTGCAGTTCTCCAGGAACTTGTTCTCTGCTGCAATCTTTATCACATGTGGATCTATCATCCCTATATCAGTTGTAGACAGTTCACTCCCATTCATGAGATTGTGCGGTATCTTTCACAGTCCGTTCTCCCCTCATGTGATAAAGAGAATGGGTTCTGCCAATCTGCCTCTATCTTATCAGGCTTTCTCCAGCTTCTCAAGTATGGAAGCCAAATCGTAAACTTTGTGGATGATCTTCCACTCGAATTACTGATTCAGTTGTGTGTATCTGCACTGTGCTCGTTTCAAAGGCAGCTGATTCGCGATGTGTCATCATTCCTGGAAATGATCATTGTCCTCAACACAGATGAGCGAGTAGTGGTTCTAGTTCAATCTTACTCAACTCCAATCATCCGTTCCTGTGTAGGTGTCGAATTAACCTCCCCTATCTAGTTCGTCTCACTAATGGAACATAGCTCCTCCCAATTAGTTTATGAAACCAATTCCACACCGTTATCCCTTTTGTATGTCTATTTCGAGTATCATCACGAGTCGCTTCTTCAAGTACTCGATTCTTTCTTTGAATCCATTCGACATATTCCTGAATTTGTAGAATCCTTAATGTGTTATTCCGTAGAGTTTAGTCCATTCAGAAGAATTGAGTGTGTACCAGTTCAATGCAGCAATCCTTAAGTTGTGTAACACAAGTAAGGTTTTATCTCCTTTATATGTTTGTGTAACAAGTTTTTCGTTCCACCAATCACAATCAAGGAAACAAATTCCCACATATTTGCAGTAGCAATCGTTAGTTGCCACCGTTGTTCCATCCTTTGTTGGACCCTCCCCTTCCTTTTGCATCGAGTGGAAGACATCGGCTTTATTTCGATCATTGTTAGCTGTTTCAAGGTGTGAAGTACTTTTTACTACTCTTGTGTTCTGTATACAAGTGGAAGATGCCTTTGGATAATGAATCTTCAGAATTTCGGAGTGGAGCTTTTTCTCCATACGACGATGATAATCCACTGGTCGTGATACCTAGTGATTTAAAAACCAATGTGAAAGATCTTGAGCCGAAGAGTGCATCTCCTTGCAATAGTGAGCCTTCGGTGTTGCGTGTCCCAGCTCCAGCAATCTCTGGAACAAAAATGAGTTCCATTCGAGAGGGGGTTATTCAGCGACAAAAACCTATAGCGCGTTACTCTCCTACATTAAATGTTACTATTGGTAATGTTTCCGTGTCTCTTGTAGGTGTCATTTTCATGGTTTCATGTAGCCTTGTGATCTATCTATGTTGCCTTCAGTTCGGATCGTCCAACATAATCCAGCGAATTCTGTCCAATCCAGGTCACAGTTGTTTGCGGGAATCACTTCTAGTTGTTGCCCAACCATAACGCAAGGGGGAATCTCGTCGGGCTCTTGTTCTGGAACGGAATCGAGGGCCCAGATGCCTTTTCTCTCGGCCCCCCTGTGTCCGGCCATTCAAGTTATTCAACCTGTGTTTATCTGTAATCAGCCACCTCCATCTCCCGATTTTCCCATTGAATCCCTTCCCGTTCCTCCAGTCGAAGATTCCAGGCCCCTTCCTACTACTCCATCTGTTCATTGTACTTGTACTAAAACTCATTGTCTAAAGCTGTATTGTGAATGTCTCAAAGCAGGCCAGCTGTGTTCCCTGCAATGTGGATGTGTGGACTGTCATAACAGAGAAAACTCCCCAGAGCGAGCGAAGGTTATGAAACGAGTGAAGCGAAAACGGCGAACCACAGGAAAAGTGGATGATTACCCATCGTGTGCGTGCCAGAAAAGTCTGTGTAACAAGCGTTACTGTTCTTGTTACCAGTCTGGCCATTACTGTTCTGAAAAATGTCAGTGTGTCGATTGTCATAATCGAAAACGTGATTATTGCCTGTAATCTTACTTGTGTTGTTTGTTCAAGGAATTGTAGTCTCACAGAAATGCACAATGGGTTGTTCTTGATTGTCAATGCAACAATTATAACAGCAGAAGAGGATGCCAAAGTCTCCCTAGATCGTTCTTGATTGTCAATTCATCACGTTGCAAACATTAGATCATAGTGTTAAAAATCATGGAAATCGTTCTGCTAGTTATGAAACAACTACGAATAGTCCGAACGGAGATGCATGTTCAGTGATATAGATTATTATAATTGTGTATCCATACACTTTTTTCTGTTTTCTTACTATGCTTCTCGAATTTCGAGTTCCCCTTCCCTATTGTGTCGAAGATCCCACAGTTGGCTACCTGTACATGGTGATGATGGCCAATCTGGAAGCTACAGGTGGTGGTGAAGGTGTCAAATGGATCACAAATGAGCCGTATGTTTTCATCATCCTCTTTTTCACAATAGATATGACAACACAGATGGTCATTTAGATTTAGGACTGAAGGGGTATGAAATTCCCAAGAATTGTGGCCAGTATACGCTGAAGCAGTATGAGATTATGATTCGTGTTGATAGATAGCTACATTGTTAATTCCAAGTTCCCTTCATGGTTTGCCAAGATCTTACCGAAAGGTCATTTTTTGTGTTGTTTGTGAGATCTAGAGTGCATGACATTGGTTGAAGAAGCTTGGTGTTCGTCAGAGTATCGTTTTGCTGTGATTAGTAATCAGTACTTGGACCGCAACAAGTTCCATATTGTATTGGAATCGAAGATTCTGAATGGCGATGACGGTACGTCAGAAAATGTATTCGGTCTTTCACCAGCCGATATGAAGTCTCGTCACGTGGAGTTCTACGACATGTGCGATGTGTACAAGAGTGAGAAGATTCCTGCATCCGAAGACTTGACCAAATTAACGCTACAGGAGATTCCAGAGATGCCTCTGACCTCCGGTTGGTATAAGACGTGGGATCGCAGCAAAATCTCTTGCCACTATTGGCTTTTGCATATCAACTTTGGTTACTTCGGTCTTCAGACCATTGGTGAGAACATGGTGTATAACCAGCAGTGTTATATGAACCGGTAACGCTGAATATCAATTCTTAGTGTAGTGTAGTGGAGCGCCAAATGGTAGCGACCATTGACAAGTGGAAGCACTTGACGATGGAAGATATCCGCAAGCTGGAGGAAGAGAACCGGAAGGAATTAGAAGAGAGAATCAAGTCTAAGGAGATTGCTATGGCGTATAGAATATTCATTGAATTGAAGAGTAGATTTACTGCAGGTGTGAAGTAATATGGGTTTGGATGAGTTGTTTGTTTTCATTCCTTTTTTGTCATGACCGAGTATTTGAAACCCGAAGACATGGACACGGTCCAGAAGATGAAGTACATGTCGATTGTGTCCAAAGTATGCAAGGAATTGGATACACATCTAGGGTTCAGTGAAAAGTCAGTTGCTGAGGTTTAAATTGATTCCTATATGCTAATAACTAGTTTTTGATAGCAACAGCCATGGAAGCCAAGTCTGCTGAGAACTTTCACAAGCAGTTGGTCCAGAATGAAATTACATTAGAAAACTTCTTTACCGACTCATTATATTCAACAATTCTGTATTTGTATCCCAAAAAGACAAAGTTGGAATCCGTAGTTTCTCAGAATGGTTCTGTAGGGATGGAGAAGACGGAAAGTGCTATGAGTGTTGGAGGAGAGGAGAAGCTATGGGGTCAAGAGAAGATGGAACGTAGTTCGTTGAAGGATGATTTGTCGGAGCGTCATTCTAGGAGCCATTCACATCACCGCTCTCAACGAGATTCTAGAGTTCGTTCACGTTCTCGTTCTCATCATCGAGCGTCTAGGAGCCGCTCACGTCACCACTCTCATTATGATTCCAGGAGCCGTTCGCATTCTCACTCCCATCGAGATTCCAGAAGTGTCCCTCATCACCACTCTTATCGAGATTCGCGAAGTCATTCTCCTGATGCTAAACAGCCTCTTGTTGTCGATCGGATTTACGATGGACGTGTCACTAGCATCATGGACTACGGCGTATTTGTGGAACTTCGCAATATCTCTCCTCGCAGAGAGGGCCTCGTTCACATCAGCAACATTGCCCGCAATCGTATTGGTCATCCACGAGATGTGCTTCATCGCGACCAGCAGGTCAAAGTCAAAGTCACCCAGATCTCTGGGAATCGAATCTCTCTCAACATGAAAGATGTCGATCAGGAAACAGGAGAAGAAATCACCTCCTCTCCCATCCCTCCACCTCCATCACGCGCTCCCTTGCCAAATGTGCGACGAAAGCGGATGTCCTCCTGGGAACGATTCGAATACAATCAGCTCCTAAGTAGTGGTGTTCTCACACCGGAAGAGCAGAAACGTTTTGCTGATCAATATGAGAATGTGGACCTGGAAGAGGAGATTCAACCTGAAGAGACTGTTGATGTGGTGGTGAATGAGAAGGAAGCTCCATTCCTGGCCAATGTGGAGATTCGAGATGAGCCTGAGAAGAACGAGAAGGTGGCAATTATCAAGAACCCAGAAGGGTCCATGAACAGGGCGGCTCTGGCTAGTTCAGTAATGATGCAAGAAAGAAAGGCCCTCCGAGCCCGACAACAGCGAGAAGGACAGACTAATTTGCCTAGTGGAGCCCTCACATCGTTCGACGATCCGATGCCTGAAGGTGGAGTTCATCTCCTCGCATCGGAAGTGCGTGCTATGAGTGATTCAAGGTCCTCTGCTCAGCCTACCATTTCCTCACGACCTCGATTGCCTTCTGGCAATCGCAAAACCCTCTCCATTACAGAACAACGCAAGTCCTTGCCAGTATACGAGCGTCGCGAGCAGCTTCTTCAGGCCATTCGGGATAATACCGTTCTTGTTGTCCAAGGAGAGACTGGCTCTGGGAAAACCACACAAATGACACAATATATTGTGGAAGCTGGACTAAATGGAGGAAAGATCGTCGGTTGCACCCAACCTCGTCGTGTAGCTGCCATTTCTGTGGCAACTCGTGTAGCTGAGGAGTATGGATGTCGAGTCGGTGAGGAGGTTGGTTTCAGCGTACGTTTCAATGATCGTACTAGCAATCGAACTATCATCAAGTATATGACAGATGGAATGTTGATGAGAGAGTATCTGTTAGATGGAATGTTGTCAAAGTATTCCATTCTGATTCTGGATGAAGCCCACGAACGAACTCTCTACACAGATGTTCTATTCGCCCTTCTGAAAGAATTGATCAAGAAACGACGTGATTTGAAGTTGATTATCACTTCAGCTACGCTCGACGTCATGAAGTTCAGTCAATATTACAGTTGGAAAGCGTTACATCTTTCACTTGTAGACAATTGTCCCATTCTGAATATCAAAGGTCGCACGTTCCCAGTGACAACATACTATCTCTCAGAACCAGAGTCCAATTATGTCGAATCCTCGTTACAAACAGTCTGGGATATTAATCGAGAAGAGCCTCCTGGAGATATTCTCGTGTTCCTTACTGGTCAAGAAGAGATTGAGTATGTGTGTGAAGTAGGATAATGGAATCGAGTTGAAGTGTAGGCACTTGAAGAGAGACAGAAACGAGTGACAGACGACAGTGTTCCTCCGATGTTGATTTGTCCAGTGTTTGGTGCGCAGACAAATGATCAACAACAACTCATCTTCCAACCCACGCCTCCAGGATATCGAAAAGTGGTGGTTGCTACCAATATAGCTGAAGCTTCTCTCACTATCGATGGCATTTACTATGTGGTTGACAGTGGATTCTGTAAACAGTCTGTGTATAACCCGAAAACAGGAATGGATTCACTTATCATTGTACCAATATCGCAAGACTCTGCCAAGCAGCGAAAGGGTCGTGCAGGACGAACTGGTCCTGGCAAATGTTATCGACTGTATACTAAGAGGCAAAAGAAGACTGAAATGTTGCCCCACACAATTCCTGAGATTCAGAGGTCAAATTTGGATAACGTTGTGTTGATGCTCAAAGCTATGCAGATTAACGACATTCTGCATTTCGACTTCCTAGATCCTCCCACCCAACAAGCTATTGTAAAGGCAATGGAACGACTCTACACACTCGACTGTCTCGATGACGATGGTCTGTTGACGCCTCTTGGGTCCCAGATGGCTGTGTTCCCTCTCTCTCCCCAGTTATCAAAGGCTCTCATCACATCTGTGGAACTAGGTTGTAGTGGAGACACTCTAACTGTGGTGAGCATGTTGTCTGAAGAGAATTTATTCCTTCGTCCCAAGGATAAGCAGGCACAAGCAGATCAGAAACATGCCATGTTGTTTGCATCAGAAGGAGATCAAATAACCTATCTTACCATCTACAATAATTGGCAGAAGAATGGGAAATCCAAGAAATGGTGCGATGATCGTTTCCTTCAAGAGCGTGCTTTGCGGCGAGCAGAGGATGTCCGAAGTCAGCTCCAGCGTATGATGACCCAATTCAAAATGCCTATTTTGTATAGCAATCATGATTATAAGGCAGTTCAAAAGAGTATTGTTAGTGGTTATTTCACCAATGTGGCGAAGCGAGATACTGATGGTTATAAGTGTCTGTTGGATGGAACAATTGTGTAGGGAATGTTGGGTATATGGCATGTAGTCATCTTCATCCATCTTCCAGTCTGAAGGGCCGAGAACCTGAATGGGTATGTTATTCGATGATTCGAATGACATCTCGAGAGTATATGATGAATGTGATGTGTATGAGTTAGAAGGAATGTAAGATGTAGCAATTGATCCCAAATGGCTAGTGGAACTGGCACCCAAGTTCTACAAGAAGGCAGACGGCAAAACAATCACAAAGAATAAGAAGCAAGAGAAGCTACAACCAGTTTTCAATTATCGTATGCCAGATGATTCTTGGAGAATGAGTCGGAGAAAGGGTTGGTTTTAGAATGTTTGTTGGGAACAATCTTGAATCCACTGCATACTATACAAAACACACTTGAGATTGGTATCTCTCACACACTTCACATGTCCTGCAATGATTGGTAAAGGCACTTGACAACCAGGATCTGACATCATAAACATCGTTCCGATCCATTTTATGATAAAAACACTTCACATATTCACTAACTTGAGTTGGTCGAAGTTCAAGCAAAAGCAACCAATACTCATTCACTGTATCTACCACCTTCTTTCGGTGTGTCTCTGAGAGTCGACCTGCATACACACAAGCATCCAATCCATAGAGCACTTCCTGATCGATCAGCTGACTGGCTCGAACTGGACATTTCTCAATCACCACCATCAGGAACTGGAGCAGAGAAACAGCTTGTTCAACTCGAACGCCATCATTCAACCCTCCTTCTGCAAACAACAGAATCTTATGGACATATGGAACAAGGAATTCTGGAGGGCTCATCCGAAATAGAGTAACTAAGCAATGAAGATGTCTATGAATGATGTCATTTACGTATCCTCACGTAGCATATTCATAGAGTGTGAGAACAGAGAGCTGGCTAACAATATTCTGGATCATATGCTCCAAATGCCGACTCCCGCAAGGTTCATCTGAATCCAACAGAATGGCGGAGCATTCGGATTGGAGGATCCCATACGTCGCTTCGATTCCCGTGGTGAATTTGACAAAAGATGCGACATGAAGAATACAATCTGTAAGAGGATCATAGATGGTTAGCAAGGATAATCGTGGGGATTTCTGGAGAATGCACTGAAGTGCTGAACATGTCCGTAAGAAATAGTCCTGATCTTCGACATGACAGTTGGCGATTTGGAGAAGTTTGGTCAACCACTCCACAACAGTGACAGCCGAGCGAGATTCTGCACTCAGATTCCATGTCGTTGCACAGTAGAGACAGTACTCACAAGCATCCTGATACAGAGTGGCTTCTGAACAGAAGGAACTGAGATAGTGAGAAGTATCCTGATGAACTTTCAGTGAGTTGATTCGCTGAAGCAGCCACTCCACAGAGACATGCATTTCGTGAGGAGAGTAGGGAAGAGGAGGAAGAGAAGCGTGAATGATTTGAAAAACAAAGAGAACTGAATTGGTTACTACAGTGGTGAGAAATAAAAGAGAGATACATTTGGGAGTCAGCCATTTCCCTTCCTGGAGAGATAGAAGATGGGTTGCTGTTTGAGTACAGAGAAGAAGGGGCTGAGATAACGATCGATGATGCAGAGTGGAAAGGATGTGGAGGAGTTGAGTGAGAAGCGATTGAAGTGTCTCACTTGGATGAGGGAACTCCTGGATTCCTAGTTCGATTCCACCCTCCACATAGGCGACAAAGAGCCAACAACACTTCACCGCGGTTGACGATGATTCCTACATCTCATCTCCTCTTTATCTATTACATTCTTTACTATATCTATGATCGAAGGGAACATTGCACCCGATTTCCCAATCTGATACATCAAATCACAAAGATGATCTTCAATAGATGTGAAAGACCCATGTGTGGAGTTCAAAGACTCTTCCTGCATCAATGCTAGCAATTCATGAAGGTGCTGAATCACCTCCTCCATACACTCTCGTACCTGTCCTAATACACACTAGGATTCAAAACTATGGATATTCCTACTCCTTCAAGAATATGGAGATGGTAATGAATCTGTTGATCATAGTGTAAGGATTCTCTGGGTGTCTCTATGCACACCTTCAGACACTCCTTGAAATGATGAACCGGAAACGTGAAACTCTTTAACCAGGCAGAAACGGAAGGACGAGACATTTGTCGGTTCTCTTCAACAGATCGCATACAATCAATCCAATCAACTCCTTTCCTTTTGTCCAATTGTTCAATCAACTGAAACAGACATATCCACACTTCTTCATGATCATCCAGAATGATCGTAGAGTAGATGCAGCTGTTCAAGAAATTATAGAACAAATTCATTTCCTGGGAATCCATATGCAGTTCTGTACATATTAACAAGGCCAAACACTTCGTCCTCCATTGCAGCCAACAAGTATTATCCTGAATTAGGATCCGCATAACATCTCGGGTTTCTTGATTACAGTTTGGATGACTTTTAACAAAACGAAGACAATTGACGAGAAGTTGTTGAATCTCATGTCTCTTTTCACTTTGAGACAACTCTTTGAATCTCAAACAACTTGTTTGAATGCTATCTACGTTGATGGCAGTTAACACCACCTCCTGAACGATATCGTGCATTGAAATTCTCTGTCTATAATCAATATCATCCAGTTCTTCAATTAGAGGAGACATGGCAACAAACACAAAACAACTATTCGTCAAAAGATCACAATTATGGTTTCACAAGCATATTCTTCGTACGGAATTCTGAGTTTGCAGATTCGGATCGTACTGGATCGAGAGACTCTGATTGCTGTATCCGCTGTTGTTCTATGGTACTTTGAATATTTTCTTTATCATCTGAAACCATTTCTACGGGTTCAAGAGTCGTTTTCTGGGGATCCCATTCCTGTAGAGCAATGCCGTTCAAAATGTTACCATCAGCATCATTACGACTCCCCAAAGTATCTTTTTCATTCCTATTCTGTTCATTCCTTGGAGAAAGGGATGTTGGTTCTTGGGTTTTGCGACTCTTTAGTGATGGTACTGCACTATGACTTGAATTGGTGCTGGAATTGATTCCCAATATCCGGTTGACTTCTAAACATCAATCATTCCTCCTATTTGTACCTAATTTCGTCATTGCTTCAGCATATACACGTGGAGCTGGTTGTAAAAAGCAAGGAAGCAGTTTTCCATCGCTGGTTTGACAAAACTTGGGAATCACGGAAATGTCTCGCGGGATTCCTCTTACCATCCAGTCAAACATGCCGTCATTCACAAATCCCTTCGACTCCATCAGACTGCTGAAAAGTCCACGCAAGTACGCATAATCAGGAGTTTCATCAAAACGCAGTCCACGACAATACACTAGATAATCCTGAAATTCCACAGGAAGCCCAGTACATAGCTCTGGAATCGTTACTGCTAACTTGTATTCTAGAATTCGATTGTATTTCTCTTTCTTATTTTCTGCACGCAGTCCTTGCCACGGAAGTTTTCCGAGAAGGAAATAGATCAATACATAGCCTAGAGACTCCAGATCATCTCGACGACTCTGCTCAATCCCAAGATGATTGGCTATGGATGCATACCGAGGAGTACCTGTGAGATTTTTGTTCTCACGATAGCTACAAATCAATTGAAAGAAGAAAATGGACGGAATATGAGTATTGGAGTTTGGAAAACGATACCGTTTGCACAGTCCGAGGTCAATAAGATAGATAACATTTGCCATTTTATCCATTCCAATGACAAAGTTGTCAGGTTTGATATCGCGATGGAGGAACGATTGAGAATGCATATATTCCAGTCGTAGAAGCATTTCCTGAGCCAACATACAAACAGTTTTCAGTGAAAACTTGCCTAATTGGTAACGGAGCAATTCTTCCAGACTGGGGCCCAGAAGATCCATAACCATTACATTGTATGTATCTTCTGTCCCAAAATAGTATATCCGAGGCACAGCAACTCCTTCACGAAGATAATAATAGGCTTTTGCCTCATACGCTAGCTGAGGGTTTCTGGATATGGCAGATTCCATTTTAATAGCCACATTCGTTTCTATATGTCATCTCCACATCCATCAGTGTACTGGATGTAATATCGGTTCCATAATATATTTCACCGAATGCCCCCCGGCCTATTCGTTTCCCAAGACGATACTTGTGTCCAACCGTGAAATCCATTTCTTGGTCAAAAAGGGTGGTTATTGGAGCACTGGAAACACGAATTCGCTTGTTAACAGAATTCCAATGACTTAACTGAGATTGTTTAGAATACGACGAATCTGTTTATATTCATCAGAAATAACCGATTTTTGTCGTTGCTTTGGATATTTCCTATAGACATGACGTGATGGATTGGTAGTTCCTTGTCGCTTCAAGCAACGATGGGACTATTGCTCAGTAGTGAATATGAATATGTCCATGAAAAAAAGCATTTCGAAAGTTCGAATCGAAATCTCTCCCATTTTTCATGCCAAAAAGGTCACAATTTCTTTGGAAATACAATGAAGGCATTTCGCTTAGTCTTTTTGGTTTTTCTATCTATTCTATTTACAGCTGTGAGTGCTAAGAGACTCTCTGCAGAGGACTGCAAGGGTGAGAGATAGTTGTCAAAACTGACGAGTAGTGTGTATTGATGTCGTTGAGGGAATTGAAAAGACTCTAACAGAGAGTGACAAGAAGGATTTGCTGACTATTGAAGACAAGATCGCCACCTATTGCAAGCAAAAGAAGATTAGTTCTGAGCAGAAGAAGATCGTAGCGATAGATTCGTGTTATCATCCATAGTGTTATCACATTGATCCTATCAAGAGAGAGTTATCGCGTCCTTTGTCTTTTGGAATGCCAGCAGAGGACATTTGCATCCGGAAGCTGAACAAGAACAATCCTGAGTTCTGTGCTGTCAAATACAGTGCCGAGAAACCTTCGGCTTCAGAGCAAAAAATAGATCCTAGCAAAATGCGGATTAGTCAGTTGAAGTCGTATTTGGCTGAACATGGAACCAAATGTACTGGTTGTTATGAGAAGAGTGGTAGGAGTATTTTATAAGACCTGAATTATAGATTATGTGCGAAAGGTGAAGGAAGTAATGGAAGCAGAATTGTAAAGTGGGTATATTTCATTTGGATGTTTGTTGTGTTCACCGGATTGAAAATGCTTTTGCGAAATGATAGTGAATTACAGCAGAAATGTGTATGTGGATCAACGATCGGATTCATTGTGATTCTTCTAGAATATTGATGGAGTAACACGCCCATTGCACGATTCCAATCGATGTTCTTCATCCTCTATTAGAATTCGTAGCTTTGTGACTTCATTCTATTCCTGATTGAAGATAGAATGGCTGATTTCGTTATTTATTACTCATCTTCATGTCCTTTTGATAATACTGCCGATAAAGTCATGCGTGATCTCACTCACCGCTATCCAGAGATTCGAGGGCGGGTAGAACGACAGGTGAGACTATCTCATATCTTCTAATAAGCTAGGCATCAGAAACACATGGAGTATTGGAGATCAAATACAAAGGCACATGTATATTTTCAAAGGAAATGTCAAGAAAAGACCGGGATTACTCGGTAAGGTAGCAGTTGCAGAGTTTACCTATTAGGAAGTGTTTGACAAGATCGAAATGATATTAGACGAAGAGAATAAACAATCGACTGTTTGTTGAAAAAGAGTAGTCAGAATCCCATTGACTCCATGAACTCTCAGGACATTTTTGATGCCTTCAAACGGACTCTGACCATTCGAAAAGGGGAAGGAGATCGAAAGAAGAAGTCTGGGAGTGTAACGCTTCTTTTTTCCGGAACCATCTTTTCAATTCTTGGAGGATCGTATCTATTTAAGTCCATGTTGATTCGAGGAAATTGACTGTAGATCCGGACTTTTCACGACAACCCAGTTCTACAGTCTGAATGAAGCTCTTCGCATTTTAAACAATGAAGAAGAGGGAAAGGAAGTACCTGTTCTTGTATCTGGGAAGGTAGGTTTCGATTGAACTACTCATGCTAGATCCATAGAATTCATGAAGAAAATCAGTCTGAGTATGCCATTTTTAAGAAGACCACGGAGCTTCACTCTCGTGTCTTTGATCAGACTACAAATACATGGAAAGATGCCGTTAGTACCTGTTGCTCATTCTAGAATTGATAACGAGTAGTGGAATCGCGTATCACAGGTGCAACCTTTGATCTAGTGACGTCCAATGGCCAGTTGATCATAGTATCTATTCCTGAAGTCATTCTCCCCCACAATTTGATTCTATTGAATTTGAATTCTTTCCAACGACGCGAATTGGTTGGAGAGGAGAAGGAACCTTACCTACCAGATATCGAGCGTGCTCATTTTTCAGAGAATAGTCCCATTGATGAATCGGTAGTGACTAGGGAAGAGGGGATGAAACCCTCACAGACTGTGTATGTTCGTGGTATTCTTTCGAAGAAGGATGGCAAATTCTGTGTTCATTCGAGTGGTATTACAACTCTCACAGTGTCCACGCGTTCGATTGTGGAAGAATCGGTTCTTATTGTTGTAGTAATTATAGAATAGGAAAAGCAGCGTACAAGAGGAGTTATGCTGATAGCTATTGGTATTGGACTTATCATTGGTGGGTTCTATCGTCTTCAGTAGTGTGTATGATATTATCACTGTTTGTTGCATACACCTCTTCTGTGGTAAATCACCTGTTGGTAGCGACACAAAGCTTCTATAGTCAAATACCTGCATCGATACTTCAATCTCCATAGCAGTCCTCCATTCCATGCAAACATAACATTCTACCACTACTACCTTGATCACATATACCCATTCAAACAAACACCCAAAATGACTAAAGATCCTTCATATTCGTTGCCACTTGAATAAGATTATCAAAAGAGTTAAATGAAGGCGGTTGCCACGTTGACATACTATTCATTCCCTGGGAATAGGGATAATAGGGTACAGATTCAGATCTATGTCATAAACCTAGAGATCAAAACTAACTGAGATACAGGAACGACAGGATTGATATGATGATTATTCATGAGTAAGGACTGTAAACTGGAAATCTGTGAGTTTGCTTCTTCCAGCCGTTTGGCGTATAGGGCATTAACTTGTTGGAGCTCGCGAATATAGGCAATTGCATGTTCAATAATCGAATTCTTGTCCAGTTTCACGGACTTCTTATTTGCGAATTTTCTCGTTTGTCGGATGATACTATCTAGTGTGTTCATACTCATACTCAATCGTTCGCGTCGTTTCTACAAATCACGAATTAACCGAAACAATGACTCTCTCACTTGCTCGATGAGATTCTTTTCTTGATGTTGCTGAAATCGACTCAGGAGACATGTCCTCGTCTCCATCACCATCATACCCTGTACGGGAAGGAACAGTATTTGTAGGACTCTGAATATACTTATCGTCACCTTTTAAGTCAACTGATGACATTAGTACTGTTACACATGCACGTGAAATGAGAACACTGGCGTATGATCATGAACTTCATTATCCCCGCGGAATAGATTTGTGAGAATGATTCTTGTATTCTTTTATCTTTTGAATATTCTGATCCCTTTACCTTGTTTCTCCCAAGTTTCCTTTTCCTGTTTCATCATAATAGTCAGTCATGAGTAATGTCTCCTTGATTCGAGAAGGTCTCTATGTTGGTACGCTACTGGCTGCTCAAAATGAGGTTCGAAAAGTTCATCTAGATCATTAGTAGCAACTCCTTCATAATCTTTGCATTCAATTTATTGTAAATTGTTGTGATGAAGTGTATACTCTGAGTGATCCGTCCATTCGGGTGCAATGCCATTCTGTTTTGAGAAATGGATTGTCATCGATCAAAGACTACTATAACAGTATCAACTCCATGATCGATTCCTATATAAGCAAAAAGCAGAACGTTCTTATTCATTGTGTTTATGGAGTAACTCGCTCTTGTTCGTGTGCTATTGGTTACTGCATTTGGAAGGACCATTGCTCATACGATGATGCCTACAATCTTGTGAAATCCAAACGACTGGAATGTGACATTCCGTTTACCTATGAAAACTATCTTCGCGAGTATTCCCGTCAGTATCTTGACGGAATAGTAGATGCTTCTATTGACCGTGCGTGTAGTAATCATGTGGTACGTATTCTTTGTGGAACAGGAACTACTCCTTCTCTCTTGAAGCAGTTACGTGAGTTTGAAGAATCTCATCCTTATTGTCGTTTTGGCAGCCAGATGGATAGTGATCTTGTGTATTCTGCAAAGTGCTTTTCGGTTGGGTCTTTTATTCGGGATGATGTAGATTTGGAAGATTTTACGGAAGAGCTAACGCCCTTCTTATCTCAGTTTGAGTTGTACAGTATCAGTGTTGATTAAACAGGTTTGTTAGAAGTAATAATCAAAATACCGACGTGCATCTGTTGCCAAAGAGAATAAACAGCGTTTTACATCTTTCGAACACAGTTCGGTAGTCACCATTGGACTCTATCTCTAATATCTCTCATGTATTCTCACTGTAAAGACCAAATAAGCCAAAGCAATCATAGCTAGGATAAAAAGAACATTGAACAAGATGAACCCAGAAGATGTCGATTTCGTTTCTACAACTGTCACTTCATCTCTTTTTTCTTCAGGTTCTTGTGTGCTCTCTTCATTCAAAGTTGTCGACATACACGATTGAAAGTCCTCCTAGAACTTAGTTCAATCTAGTCTCATTTACAATTGTAGAATCATCAACCGTACTATTTTCGCAACTTGACTGCTCTTCCTGAATCTCTCCTACTAAACTCAAACAACAACCTTTAACCAACAGTTTGGATCATCCATAACCAGAATCCGAATTCCTCCAACAAACAACAAAAAGGAACTAAACTCACTTCTGAGCACCCGTTTCCGGCTCAAGGGCCACGTTTCGAAGGAAGTTGATGTACTCGCTGTATTCCTTATCAAGAGCAAACTGACGCAGAAGTTTCGAGAAGCTTTCTGTGATACCAAGGTCTTTAAGGTGATTCACGACATCCTTCTTAATTGTGTCGTCCCATTCATCATAAGGAGGACCAGGATAACGATCCTCGGATATAGAAAGGCCCGGACCATCACTCTCCACACTCACAGCAGAATCCATATGAAGGACTTCCAGTGGTGTATCTGGGGAGGAATTACATACAAAAATCATTTGAAGATCAATTCCATAGTTCTCACCCTGAGTCTTGTCTGAACTCTCACTAATATGGGTTCCAATGTTCTGGAACACCTTGAACTCCAATTCTGCATAGCTGGACTCCTTCTACCCATCAAAAAGCAAGTAAGGAACTACATCTTCGGGAACAGAAATGTCACTTTGCATATCGGCCTTAAATGAGACAAAAACATCTTCATCATCGGAAATTTGCTTCGACAGCGACACAACCGAGGAGCCAGTATCATTTGCAACTTCCCATCCCCTATTCGTTATATCAATAACCAGTAGATACATCTTGTTGAACTGTTTGGTCAACTTTTCCAAACTAGCCGTCACATCTACATTTCAGACTCAGTGTGGTCTATACCCTTCTCCTCGGTCTCTGAAACACTTTGATACTCCTTCTGAAGTGACTGAAAGAGAGGAGAGTCGTAGAAACGGGTGGTGAAGCAGCGCGACAGAGGCTTCACCGCGAGTCGCACCGAAGTAGCTCTAATGCATTAAAAAGTATCTACAGAAAATTACGAAGTAGTCAGAAATCTGGAAAGCATTCTTTGGAAATGGTTGGTAAAGCGTTGTATAGTTGATTCTAAGTTCGTATTGATGACTCTCAATGTATCTATTTATTTCAATTTCAATGGTATCTAGTGGTACATTCTTCACTTCATTTCTCTTCAAACAAACAATTCCTAAGTTACAATCGATTCAAATCATCATTAAAGTTATACGACTGCATGGCGGGAGTAGGAACAGTGGCAGCAGTAGGATCTGGGAAAGCCGGTGTTGGCATCGCATTCCCACTTACTGGCATTCCATTCATATGAATATCAGCAAGTTCACGATCTAGCTCTTCTTCGTCAATATCATTATCCACCATCATTCCATCCATCATCATCTCCTGCACATCTTCCATGTCCTCACGCATGTCCTGCATCTTGTCATTCAACGTCATAAACTCATTCAAATTGATTGACTACACATCAGTGTCTCTTCAGATACCAACCTGGAACATCTGGCTCTGAGCAGAAGATACCTCCTTCATTACATCAAATTGCTCCTTCATCATCTGCGCATTCTCAATCGTGGCCGCTGTCTGACCCATCGTTAGGTTCATATTCGTCACACTCTTCAGCTGGTTCAAATACATATTCTTTTGTCGAATAATCTATACTTCAGGTAAATAATGAATAATCCACATTCGAGGCCTGTACACGCAGAGACTGATATGTAGATCCTGACGCAGTTGCTAATTTCTGTTTAATCCTATAACTGATGTGCAACAAGAATACGTACTGCTCTAACTGCGTATCAAGATCCTGAATCTTCTTCTGGATACGCTCCTCTCGCTGATCCAAACGGCTCATGTGTTCAGTAATACGACTCATGTCGACAGGCTTATCCTCCTTCTTTTCAACAGGTTTTGCAGTTCCAAGGAAACGGTTAAACATCGGACAATAACAAGACAACAAATAATGAAGAAATTTGCATACAACCTAGTCTGGTAAAGGTGTCGTTGCGCCCTTCGGATACTAAGTAATGCCTTCGAATCTGAGTTACTACTCGCTTCCAGCTGGTCACGAATATATCCCGACAGCATTAAATACACTAACATCTCAAATACTGTGGATAGATGCCCTTATCTTCATACTACCTGATGCACAGTCTCTTTAGATATATTTCTAGTTTCGTAACTACATTGTGTAAAATCCAAAATTCCTACAATCCGAAAGATAGGGACATAACAGAGTGAAGTAGGTTTGAAGACCCAGTTCTTTTAGGGCCCATATTACAACTGGGGCAAAGAGGATATTATTCTTTTTTATGGTTGCGAATACTGCGGGAAAAGAACGTGTAAATGAAGTTACAGACTTTCATCGCATCGATCTTTCTATCCTTTTAGGGGAACGTCTTCAGACAAATGCAGAAAAAGGCTTATCCTCGAAGGAGCATACACGTCGTCTTGAACAGAATGGGCCCAATCGAATGTCTCCTCCAAAGAGTATTCCCGAATGGCTGAAGATTCTGAAGAACATGACCGGATTCTTCTCTCTGTTGCTGTTGGGAGGTGGCGTTCTATGTTTCATTGGATATGGGTTGAAGAAGGAAATCGAAAACCTGTATCTTGGAATCGTTCTTGTAGCCGTTGTTATTCTCACAGGCCTTTTTACTTATTTTCAGGAGAAGAAATCAAGTGATCTTATGGAATCGTTCAAGAGTATGATGCCAAACCGTTGTACGGTCATCCGTGATGGAAATTCAATGGAAGTGAATGCAGAAGATCTTGTAATTGGCGATGTGATCCTATTGAAAGCAGGAGATAAGGTTCCTGCGGATATTCGCATTTTGGAGTGTTCTGATGATATGCAAGTGGATAATGCTTCGCTTACGGGAGAATCGGAGCCGTGTAAACGATCTCCGAAGTATACTGACCCCAATCCACTGGAAACGCAGAATATGGCCTTTTTTGGAACCCAAGTCCCCAAGGGTTCGTGCAAGGGAGTTGTTCTCGCTGTTGGAGACGACACCTTCATGGGCCGTATTGCCAAACTGACACTAAGTACGGGATCGGAGAAAACTCCTATTGCCATTGAACTGGACCACTTCATTTCAATCATCTCTGTAGTAGCAATCTCTCTCGGTATTCTATTCTTCATTATCGGATGCTTCCTTGGTACAGATCTCATCACCAATCTCGTATTCATGATTGGAATCATTGTCGCCAACGTCCCAGAAGGTCTGTTGGCCACTGTCACCGTTTCTCTCTCCCTCACTGCGAATCGTATGTCATCCAAGAATGTATTGGTGAAGAACCTGGAAGGAGTGGAGACGCTAGGCTCCACGTCGTGCATTTGTTCTGATAAAACAGGAACACTCACACAAAACATGATGACAGTAGCGAATGTGGTGTATGATGCAAGGATGTATGATTGTGAATGTTCCATGTATTCTGAACCCACGATTAATCAAACTTCTCTTACCTATTCACACCTGATTCGTATTGCCGCCCTATGCAACAATGCGAAGTGGGATGAAAACAGCAAGTATCGCAAGAATCGTGATGGATCGCCTGATTTTACTAACAGACAGCCTTTCACGGAAGAACTGGTAATGGGAGATGGTTCAGTGGAGAAGCGAGTTATGTGGAAACCCCTAGGAGATGCTTCGGAGTCGGCTCTGATCAAATTCGTGCAAGCATCATTTGATGTGGATGTGTACCGCAAGGAGAATCCAAAGCTGAAGGAAATCCCATTCAACTCAACAAACAAGTACCAAGTATCAATCCATCGTCAGCCAGATAAGAAGGAACATCTGCTTGTGATGAAGGGAGCACCCGAACGAATTCTGGGACGATGTGATTCGATCCTCATCAACGGAGTTGTTGAGCCTTTCACGCCAGAACTGCGTAGCAAGATGGAGAAATTGCAGTTGGAACTCTCTCGAAAAGGATTGCGAGTTCTGGGGTTTGCTGAGTTGGAGCTGGATCCTGCTGTGTATTCAGATGACTATGTGTACAATAGTGATGTACCCAACTTCCCTCTGGGCGACAATGAAGACACCTTCCCTGCAGATCGACCTCATACAGAAGCCATCTTTACCAAACTGTGTTACGTTGGAATGATGGCCATGATCGATCCTCCTCGTCCTCAGGTTCCTCCTGCTGTAGAGAAGTGTAAAGAAGCTGGAATTCGAGTGATCATGGTCACTGGAGATCATCCTATTACTGCCAAAGCAATCGCAGCTAAAGTAGGAATCATTTGGGGAGATACTTCTGATGATGTGGAATATCGGAATGAGGAGAAGGGATTGAAGGAAGGAGATCCTGGTTGGGAAGATCCTGCATTGGCACCTGCAATCGTAGTTCCAGGATGGGATCTGAATCAAGATACACCTGATGAGATTTGGGACGATATTTTGGATCATCCTCAAGTGGTGTTTGCTCGAACCAGTCCTCAGCAGAAACTGGAAATTGTTGAACACAATCAGAAGCGTGGTGAGATCGTTGCTGTTACTGGAGATGGTGTGAATGATGCTCCTGCATTAAGGAAGGCGGATATAGGTATTGCTATGGGAATCATGGGATCAGCAGTCTCCAAAGAGGCAGCTGATATGATCTTAGTGGATGATAACTTTGCTTCAATTGTGAAAGGAGTTGAAGAAGGTCGATTGATTTTCGATAATCTCAAGAAGTCAATTGCGTATACTTTATCATCCAATATCCCTGAAATCGGCCCCTTCCTGGCATTTATTACTCTTCAGATCCCTCTTCCTCTCGATACAGTTCTAATTCTTCTCATTGATCTCGGTACTGATATGTTCCCTGCTATCTCCTTTGCATATGAAACTCCTGAAGCGGATATCATGAAGCGCCCTCCACGCGATTCAAAACGAGATCGATTAGTAAATCGGAAGCTTCTTTTCTTTGCCTATCTCGAGATAGGTATAATGCAGTGTATCGCTGCCTTCTTCGTGTGGTTTCGTGTGATGGAATCCTTTGGTTATCCTGCTTCGACTCTTACCACATTAGGAGCGTATGATAACTGGGGCAAGCAAGTACTGTATTGTAAAACCGAAGGAGGTTCATATTATCGTGAAGTGTCAGATGAAAATGGCTGGAGATTTGAAAGATATGCAAATGAAGTGAAATCATTGGATGATTTCACAACCGCCTTTTCGCTCGGATATCAATTCTGGAGCGACGATGATGGTGTTGTCAAAGCATGTCACTTCCCTGCAAAGAATGTCATTGGCTCCGAATCTTCGGTGTCATCGTTCAATCTTGCAGATCCAGCTTCGTATACTCCTAATAGCAAAACCTATACAGGAGGTAATACGGTGGTAAGTCGTCAGTCCATTGATGTTCTACTCAAGCAGGGATATTATCCATATATCCCTCTCAAAGGACGTGTATCCGCATTCTGGAACCATCGATGGCTAGCTGCGGATGTTGTAGCTGACAGTTTCACGGGAATTGGATCCAAAGGCAATGCATTGGCTCAATTGAACTATCAGCCTGTGGGAGTGTGGACAATTGAAGACCTGCGTAATTTCACGTCGGGTTCTCCATTGGTCACTTCCCCTGTGAGTAAACTTATTAACGCAGATTCTGAATGGAGTGAAATGAGTGGCAAGCTATATAGTGTTGCCTCGTTCCATCACTCGGAGAATATGTCGGATCCTGATTACGTGTATGCCTTAACAACACATGAGAATGGAACTGTATATTTGAATATTGCCTCCCGAATGGTTCAAAAGGAAGCGTTGCAATATGCTCAGACTTCCTATTTGGTAACGATCATCATTGTTCAGGTAGCAGATTTGCTGATATGCAAAACACGCATGCTGTCACTCGTCCAACAGGGAATGAAGAATAATGCTATGAACAGTGCTCTGTTGTTTGAGTTGATGCTAGCTGGACTTCTTCTCTATTTCACGCCTCTGAATAATGCGTTACGCACACGACCTCTGCCTCTTTCATTCTGGTTGATTGGAATGCCGTATTTGATCCTTATTATTGTATATGATGAAGTTCGCAAGTACTTGATGAGAAAGACATCGAAGGTTACGATTAACGCAGAGACCAAGCAGGTATTGAGAGATGCGGGATGGCTCGAACGTAATACCTATTATTGAGGTTGTTTCGTGTTTGTTGGAAGAATTTTATTGTTGTAGATGATTCTTGTTGTATCAAGAGAATCACTTCTTCTCACAAACAATCCAGTCATTAGCATTTGTCTCGTAATGATGATTCACTTAATGAGAACGACGAAGAGCCTTATCCAGGACTTCATAACGAGCCACGGCAGCAGCCTCCAGAGAAGGACGATAAGATCCCTTCGACACCTATCTATGAATCCATGTTCCCAAAACCTGCCTCCTTCGCGACAGAAGCAGCACGCTTCACATGAGCCTTATGAGCCATCTTGTAAGGCTTGGTGGTGTGCTTTGTGGACTTGATGCTCATCATGATGTGCTTTCCCTCGCAGTTCACACCTACAGCACGCTTCTGGCAAATACCCATATGCTTGGGACTAGACATAACACATAACATTCAAAAGGTACGTGTAAGCATTCAGGACATTCATCTTGTCTGTAGAGAACATGGTGATCTTGCATCCCTGCTTTTGCTTTTTCATGTAAGCACTGTGATTCTTGACAACATTCCAAACGACTTCAGTGGACATCTACATGTGGATAAGACTCTTTCGCTCAATCCCAAACCACTGGTTCACCAGTCTCTTCATTCCATCAATACCATATTCACCCCCTCTACATACTCTAGAATACGAAAACAAATCTATCAGACAATTCTCTGACAGAAATACCCAATTCTAGTTATGATACAAGAAGACCCATCTTCTGTATTCAGTCAGGTATCTTTTCATCTCTTTTAGAATTGACAGATTTGGTTCAAAAAAGGAGCGATAGAGCCCATTGCATTTCCAACAAACACGAAACGATAACATAAAGAAGAAGACATAATTGGGAACAAATGTATCTTTCATCCTATGTCTCTCCATTCATGATTGGAAAACCAATTACAGACGAGGTTGGAATCATTGATATCGCCGTTTCGACCTTCGGGTCAGAACTCGCTTAATGAACATACCTTAGAAGAAAGAAGGATTTCCTTCTTCTCAACACTCTTCGCTAAGTCCAATTCCACTTTCTTATTGTCTAACCATCATCATCTTCCTCTCGTTGAATACGTACCTACAAATGGAAGAATAGGTGGCAACAATTGTGACATTTTGGAAACAAACAGCTCCAAGACATCGAACGAATCAACTTGATGGTGATTCTATTCCTTTGTTGTTTTTCACTATTGCTACAAATTCGAGTGCGGTTCTTCACTCGACTCCCTTTCACTTCATCAAACCACTGCGTAAACAAAAATCGCATTCGTCTCTCACTCTCAGCTACCGCTGGAGACATTGAACCTATTCTATTTTTCAAATCTTCTTATCATCTATACGAAGGTCCCGAAAGGACCAATCCAAAAGGATGTACCAAAAGACGGAATTGATAACCCAAAAGACGTAAATGTTCAACATATTGAATCCGATTGAATCGCTGATCCACAAAACGCCTATCAAAAACAGGAGTACTTCGAGCATTTCTCACAAAGACAAATGGCTGTTGAAGAAGACTGTCGAAGCAGGTCACATTGATCGTATGATGAACTGCTTGAATAAAGAACCAGTCAACATGCATATAGTTCTAGATGTCACACTAATAGACCATCATCACATGAGTTAAGGATGGTGATCGCAACGAAACCTTCTTCCGATAGAGCAGTTGCCGGAGTTGTTCCTTCGTATTAGGTAACGATTTCCATTGTCTTCACATCAGAGAACTATCTTTCACATACTCCCGCAGACATATCTCTTTCTGTCGACAATCTGAAGGTATTCCATCATTTGTACTAAAGAACAGCGGTAACGTCAAGACAGACTGCAGACCTAGCTCCGGAGGTGATAGCTCCGAAAGGAAGAGAGCTAAATGACGTTCCAGCAACACACCAGAATCGATTACCATGTAATGAGAGGTATGGACCATTGATATGGCGAGGTTTCGAAGGTAGTTAATCGGATAATGGGTTGAGTCTGTAGACCTCTGGAAAAGAGTCACTATCTGAATGCGATCAGGGTAGTGTTGGTCCAGAATCTCTTGTTCCACTTGAAATCGATCTGTAGAAACGGGAATAAATACAGCAATCACGATTTCACTAGACTCTCACAAACCACAGATCTGTTACTTCAACCACATCTCTTTCAATACGGACAGATAGAAAAACTCTGAATACTGTAGGGCACAAACAATGGTAAACGAATAGGAAGGAAGGATGTCATCGTCATAATCTAGGGTTCATATTCCACCAAAAATCTACAGCGATGAGGAGGAATCGTAGAAACAAGGGTAGATCCATGAAACACCATAATGTCATCAGAAAAGACTGGATACAAAATTTCTGTTGTCCACTCATCACTCTGTTCAACAGATATAGGCTTTTGACTCATCTCAGGAATAGGAGTTGCCATCTGCATATTCTATCGATTCATTCATTTCATTCATATCTACCATTGAATTGCCTTCTTCATTATGTAGTGTAGACTCACCAAGAACTGACTTCTCAACTTCACTCTCTTTGGTTATAAAAATCGAACCTATTCATGACGAAAGTCCGTCAAACCAAACTATTCCTTCCGAATACAAAATGGTCATGTTCCCCAAACCACTTCCTCTGATCCAACTGAATCAACTGCAGCGAGGTAGAAATCACAACAACAAATACAATAGCCGAAATTGCCACAACCCTATTGATGGTCCAGAATCCCCATCTCTACCCTAATAGAAGCCTTTGCTTCCTTAAGAATCTCATTTCGGGCTTGTGTCAATAGATTCAATAAACAAGTAAGTTCTTAAAAACACTTATACAGAATATCGCGAGTTACTGCGGCATCAATATTGGCATCCTCACCAAAGTGGACATTTGAAGCCTTCAGCTTCGTGTAGCACTCCTCAACCCAGCTCTTGTCGTACTCCTTCTCGAAATACTGGTTGATCGACGAAGCAATACCCATTTCCTCATAGTAGAACTTGCAGATACGCTCAATTGTCATTTCAGCAGCCTTTCTCTTGTCCTCATCGACAATGCCAAACACACGCTCACCCAACTGAGCAAGCTTCTCGTACTTGGCCTCGAAGTTGAAGCGGAACACCTTAGGCTGGACAATAGCAAGAGTTGCTCCATGATCCATTCCAGTGTAAGCAGTGATCTCGTGACCAACCATGTGAGTAGCCCAATCCTCACGCACTCCCTGACATACCCAGCAGTTCAAAGCCTGGTTGGCAGCCCACATGATGTTTGCACGAGCATCATAACTCTTGGGATCCTTCTTCACCTTCAGACCATTCTCAACAAGCACTCGCAATAGAGACTCACAATACTGGTCCTGGACATCGGCATTACGGCAGTCAGTGACATACTGCTCGCAAACATGCACAAAGGAGTCGACAACTCCGTTAATCGTCTGGCGATCAGGAAGGGACATGGTGGTCTCAGGATCCATAATAGCAAACTGAGGATACACTAAGCCACTACCAAAAGCATACTTCATATGCTTAGCTCTGTACGAAATGACAGAATTTCCATTGGACTCCGAACCAGTAGCAGGAAGAGTCAAAACGACACCCAGAGGAAGAGCTCTCTCAATCTTAGAACCACCATCAATACAGATATCCTGGTAGTAATCGGTACTCTTCTCATACACAGCAGCAGCACAGATCAACTTGCATCCATCGGCCACAGAACCTCCACCAACAGAGAGGACATAGTAATTATCGGCACCATTCTCTCGCAACAGATTGATAGCCTTCAGCAGCGTTTCATAATCAGGATTGGCCTCGATTCCACTAAATTCGGTGATATCGTATCCAGCCAAAGCAGTCATGCATTGATCATACACGCCATTACGTTTAATAGAACCACCTCCATAGCAGAAGAGAATCTTCTTATCCTTAGGGATAAGCTTGGGGAGCTGAGCAATCTGACCCTTTCCAAAAACAATGCGGGTGCAGTTCTTATAGTCAAAGTTAAGCATATGCTTATCCATCCTTGGATTCACTAACAAAAGAAATAATGGAACCTATTCAATTGTTTCCACTTTTGAGGAGTCAAGCGGTAATCACGGGAATAAATCTTGATTTGCAGAATGATATTTTATCTTCCAGAAGATTGGAGAAACCAATCCTTTCATTTAGAATCCTCATAGATTCAAAGGTAAATGCAGATTCACGGTCTCTAAAGACCGTACGGATGTTCATAGTAATCAAACAAACAGAGAAACGGCTTTTAACTCCAAACTTATGCATATCTTTGCAACTAATCATAAGCCCTTTCTATATAACACTTACTCCATCGATTCCTCGGAAGTCATTTTTCGAGAAGAATCTGAAGACCAACATTCTGGACAACCTGTTCTCCATCGTTCCTCCAACAGTTCAATGTTGCAAGGATAAACGGGTTTCAACAAAGTCCGATTCACAATATTGTGCAATGTACACAAATAGATCATGAATTCCTTTCGCGAATTCACACTATACTCAAAACCATCTTCCATCCATACTTTGGGGGATACTTCTTTAAACTCTTCTCCAAATGCTGAGCACACACTCTGCAGGGATACAGATGTGCAAAACTCTCAATAAACTCTCTTGCGTACTTCTTGTCCTCTTCTGTCGGATTGTCAGGATAATACGCAGCAATCGAATGCAACTAGATGATAGGAAATGAAAGGAAATACAAGGGTCCAAGAATGACGACCTAGCAATTCACGACTTGGAGGACACTCATGAATTTTTCCATTCTTGTCCTTCACTGTGAATTCACTTTCCTTTTGAGTAAATGCAGCAGGTTGTTTTACTGCCTTTCCTACAAAGTCAATTATGCATTTCACAATCAACGTTTTACTGCTTCTGTAGCTAAATGAAACATTTCTTGATTGTCATGACAAGCAGGATCCTGACAATCTACTGAAGGATTCTTTAAATCTAAATATTATTCTCAACACAACCACTACCTGGTTCGCCTTCAGCCATCATGTGAGGAGTCGAATAGAGTGAATAGGCTACAAACCCTCCTAAAGTTCCTGCTAGCCCAACCATTGAAACAACACTCTAGCAATAATGAGAATAAATGAGCAATTTACTATCCGCCTTCCCGAAGTAGAAGCCAATCGACGTGAATTCTGTACCAAAAATCTGCCTGTCGGATATAATACTCGAGAAAATCGTCGGATCATCCTAGAGAGTAGCTGCAAAGGAATCCAAAAGAGATATGAAGTTATCGCTAAATTCTAATGAAAACCGCGAGAATCGATGAATGGGTCTTCCTACATTGACTCATTGCTTTTGGGATTAAACTATTCGATGAGTGAAGATACGGGTGAACCAATCCGTAGAACCTAGATAATACGATGAACTGTAGAGGAAGAGAAGACAACTGAACAGGAGAGTGGAATTCGAATCGAGGAAATTATAGATGAAGAAATTGTACGTGACTTGAATAAAGCTGTCGAATTCAAAGAGGAAGGTAACAGGTGTGGATTTAGGACTGGTAATGAGTTGTAGACTATTTAAAAAGGGTGATTACACTTCTGCAGTACAAAGCTATAAGATGAGTCTTCGTTATTGTCCCTTAGAGGATGAATATAACAAAGATCGAGTAATTACCCTCTGTTAATGTGATTGGATAGGCTATTTTTATGGGGAATATGGCAGCTGCACAGATTGAGTTAGTAGGACAAAGAAGTGATATTATCAACAGAAACAATATGAAGATGCAATCGAAAGTGCTTCACAAGCAATTCAGAATAATCCCTCCTATGTAAAAGCCTACATTCGTCGTTCTCAGGCCTACTTAGAAACAGATAAATTGGACGAGTGTCTAGCTGGTCAAAATGATGGATAACATTCACTTGCAGATTATGACAAGATTCTCGAGTTGGATAAGAGCATGACCAGCTATCGTTCCAAACGTCAAGAACTCGCCAAACGGATTGATGAGCGAAACGAGAAGTTGAAACAGGAGATGCTCGGCAAATTGAAAGAAGTGGGTAATAAGATTCTGGGTAAATTCGGTATGAGTGTGGACAATTTCAAGATGGTGCAAGATCCAGCAACAGGTGGATACTCTATCAAGTATGAAAAGTGGTTGTATTTGTTACAAACACAAGAATTCTGTTTTGGAGGCACAGGAATCGATGGCAAATCGTCCTGCATTTCATGAAGAATCTTCGTTCCGTTTGTCAAGTTGGAGACAAGCATCATCACCTCGTATCCAAAATCCTCCAGATACTTCAACTGACGCATAGCAGCTACTTCTGTATAAGTGGCTCCACCTACAAACACCACCAATGCCACTTTCTTTCGCATTCCAGTATCTCGATGTGGACAAGAAACAATCTGATTAAGTTCTCTCACAGGAGAGTTCAGGATCTTCAGAATCTCTTCCCATCATCCCAATGAATCAAGCCTACCTTGTGATACTCCCCCCTGAGTTAAAATCGCCTGCACCAGTCGACCTGTCAACGGAGCATATCCCGAAGTGATATACGTCATATCCCGGTTGCTCAGACCATCCACACCATCCTGCACCAATCGCATGCGGGAGCGGAGTGTAGAAAAGTTCCCTGCTGTTTCCTTAGGGAACAGAAGACCTATGAATCATACGACCACTCTTTCCTTACGCAACTGCTGGAGATGATTTAGAAGAGGAATGTTCTGAAATCCATAGAGCTGAACGAGATCTCTTCGGATGGAATCAAAGGACTTCGGAGGCAGCCCATTGTTCACCAGACACTGGAGAACAAGCAACTTCAAAACAGAGTAGAATGAAGCCTATAAATCATCTCTCAGGAGAAGACTTACATCTTGATCTCCCATATCAACAATCTCTTGAACAGACCCATCACCACTGAGGATACGATGCTCTTGCTCCCAACGGGAATGGAAGGAATCTCCATTAGTAACACTGGTGACAGCTGATACAAGCTACATTCAGTATTCATCATACAAGCCTACATTCAAATGACATTCCAACAATTTTCTTCGGAGAAGAATTTCAGGCAACTTCTGTTTGAACTCAGCAATCTCACTGATGCTGGATGAACTGTCAATAGGACGTGTGTCTGCTTCCTCTATCAATCACCTTCTATTCACACACACACCTTTCACTTGCTTGGCTTTCTCATTTAGAACACGAATCACCTTTGCTATATTGTCATCGCGTAATTGACTTGCAATCATCTGATTCATGA
>JABLTK010112187.1_pt1 | contig 31672 bp, 43 predicted proteins | sample 7160131 | NCBI WGS metagenome assembly JABLTK01 (sample SAMN14651221, study PRJNA627086) | human gut metagenome | isolation source: feces | host: Homo sapiens
GCGGCGGCGCTTATCCGCGCGTTTTTGCAAACGCAAAAAAAATTTTTAGGATATCTTCAAACCGTAAAAGGAAAATCTTTAAAAACCGTAGAAGAATATTTTTTGGATTTAAGAACTTTTTTTAGATATATGAAATTAAAAAAAGGCACAATACCTGCAGATTCAGAATTTGAAAAAATAGAAATAGACGACATAAATATTGATTTCATAAAAACAATAACTCTGCTCGATATATTTGAATATATGCACTATTTATCTACCGAAAGAAAAAATCACGCTGCAGCACGTTTACGTAAAGCGTCGAGCCTAAGAATGTTCTTTAAATACCTCACAAATAAAACCGGTGAACTTAAAGAAAATCCCACCAAAGAATTGGAAACTCCAAAAATAGGCAAAAGTTTACCTAAATTTTTAAGTTTAGAACAAAGCAAAAGTTTACTTAATGCGGTAATAAATTATTCCGGAACCTATAAAGAAAGAGACTATTGCATCATTACTCTTTTTTTAAACTGCGGAATTCGACTATCCGAACTTGTAGGAATCAATTTAAATGATATCAAATCTGATAAAACTTTAAAAATACTGGGAAAAGGTAACAAAGAAAGAATAGTTTACTTAAATGATGCATGTATTAACGCAATCGAAGATTATAAAAAACATCGACCTAATGATAAAATAAAAGATTCAAATGCGCTTTTTATAAGCAGACAACACAACAGAATAAGTGTAAAAACAGTTCAAGCCTTAGTTGAAAAATATTTAAAGGTAGCCGGGCTTAACAATGCCGGATTTTCAGTACACAAACTTAGACATACTGCAGCCACGTTAATGTATCAGTATGGAAATGTTGACATAAGAATACTAAAAGAAATTTTAGGCCATGAAAACTTGGGCACTACGGAAATTTATACTCACATATCAAATAATCAGGTAAAAGATGCAATAAATGACAATCCCCTTAATAAATTATATTCGTAGTTGACATATTTTATCTAATATGTATAATTTATATTGAAAAATATACATTAAGGAGATGTTATTATGCCAGATGCAAAAACATTTAGTTTTGAACGTGACCTAAATTTAAGGTACAAGAAAATGCTTAGTGATTCAAGAAAGGTATTGGCTAATCCGGAATTTGCAAAAACCCCCCCTTTTGATGAAGTAAAGAAAATGTATCGTCTGATTGATCAATTTAATGAATCATTTAATTTATATAAAGAAATTAAAAGCATGTTGAGCAATAAAAATTTAAAGGAAACAGACAAATCAAAACTTCGCGAAGAACTTGAAAAATCAACCAAGGAAGTAAACAAAGCAGGTGAAAGTCTTACTAAAAAATTCCCGATCTGGGAGGAATATGGAATATACAGAGAAACTTTAATGAAAGCAGCTGAAGAAATAAACATGGATAAAGTCGCAGATAATAATACTATAACCGCAGATAAATAATATTAAAAGTTATTAATTTATAAGTTCTGTCACTGGGTTTTACCCAGTGATTTGTTTATTGTTGATTATTTTAATTTACGATAACCACATAAAATAAAATTACTTCCACTGCTTGCTATGAAAAATTTATTTAAATCTTTACCAATTGCAATGCCCACAATTTATTTAACCATAACATCAATTTTTGCTACTTGTGAATTTCCGATTTTTAGAAATTACAGTCAGTTAATGGAGAAATATTATGAGGATCAATGCAATTTTGAAGAAACTACATTAAAAAAGTATAAATATGGTGTAGAACTAAACAGTTTGTTACAATTTCGACAAAAACAAACTTTAAACAGAATCAATTTTGATCATAATCACGTGGATATACAAATTTTTTATAGCATGATAATTAGATAAACCTGAACTGTATCCTCTGTGAACAAACTAAACGTGAAAGATAGCAGTATATGCCCTTCATACTTTGGTTTACGGAAGAAAGAAATTGTGCTGTAAAAATTATGGCTCATGCAACTCTTGGTTGATTTTTATATTACGCAAAATTATCTGTCTGAATTTCTTATATTGAAAGTGAGTAAGTGGATAAATTGTTTTCTCTTAAAATTTCACTTTCACTATGTGATTTTTTAAACACAAAAAACTTGCTTTAATTAGCAAAACTGTCTACTACATATCTTTTTTATACATATGCAATAAATGCACTATTTTCATCTCTATAGACGATGCAAGAAGGGCAAAAATAAAAATCACACAGATACCTCTAAACCCTAGTATCTATGCGACCTCACAAGTGGTTAAGATAAGCGGGATCGAACCGCTGACCTCTTGAATGCCATTGTAGTGTAATATTTGTTATATAAACTTCTTTGGTGTTAAATAGTGTTACTGAGTACCGATTTTATGCGGTTTCAGGTGTGTAATTTTACAGGAAACCTAATTTTTAAAACTTTTCTAAAAAAATAAATTCTTAGAAAATTCTTAGAAAAAATTTTTTATAACCGACTACTGCCGATAAAATAATTTGAAAGAACAAATTATTTACCATGAGTACCGAAAGTATTCATGGATTTTTTATATCTGAAAATACTACAAAATAAAAAGACAAAAGTCAACAATAAATATTTATTTTATAAGTTTTATTCATCTTTAGGTGCAATAAAACTTTTTTGTAGTCTTAGAAGATTTTCCGCCATTGTTAAAAGGTATTCTTTCGATTCTTCGGTTAGATTTTCACTAATATTTTTTAATTTTCTTATGTAATGGGAAGAATCAAGTATATCACCATCCCCTGTTCTTAGCCATTCTTCTGAAATATTAAAAATTGCACATATGGTCTTAATTCTTTTATCTGTCAAACGACTATTGCCATTTTCAATAACTGAGTAGGCAGTTTGTGTAATACCAATTTGTTCGGCAAATTGTGTTTGATTTAATCCTAAAAATTTACGAGCTTCTTTGAGCCTTTCTAACATCATCTTTTCCCACCTTACAAGACTTAATAAATATATGATACCACAAATTAGAAATCAATTCTACAATATATATGAAAAAATTAATAAAAAACATTGGGTTTTTATGAATTTTATAATATAATATTATTGTGAGATTAAATTTTAGTTAATCTTACGAATGTAAAGGAGGTGATAAAAATGTATGACATACCCGAACCAAGATACTATTTAGAACCGAAAGAAGGTGAAATAGTAGGATATTGTGCCGAATGCGGACAAGACATTTACGCAGGTGAGGATATATGGGAAATCAAAGGAGAGTGGTATTGCGAATGTTGTGTAGACAGTTTTCGTACAGAAGCAGAAAGAGATGATTATTTTGAAAATGCCCTTTAAAGAAAAAAGTCCTAAGCAAAAGCTTAGAACAAAAATACATATTTTAATTATATCAAAAAAATTTAAGGAGAGCAAGAGAAACATGACAATCAAAATATTATGTGACAGATGTTTCAAAGATGTGATGAAAGATAAAGTCTTATATAAATTTGGAAGTGTTGTTTATTGTAAAAAATGTCATGAAGAAATTGAAAAAGAACTTTTTGACGAACTTTTAAAAGATTATTTAGCAACTAAAGATGAAGAACGAGAAAACGAACTAGCATACGAAATAGCTAATTATAAATTTTTAAGAAAGGAAGCATAAAAATGAGTACGCTATATGAAGTAACAAATGAATATATGGATATTTTGTCAGATTGTCAGAATCAAGATGAATTATCCGAGGAACTTATTAGTAAGTTAGAAAACATAGACTCCACATTTAACGAAAAAGCTAACAATGTAGCTTTAGTTATCGGAGAAATTAAAGCAGATTGTGAAACAATTCAAAATGAAATAACAAGATTAAAACATAGATTGGAGGTCAAATCAAAAAACGTTAATAAACTTGAAAACTACTTGAAAAACAAAATGGAATTTATAGGAAAGAACAAAATAGAAACCCCAATACATACCATATTTATCAGAAAAAGCACTCAAACAAAAATATCTGACAAATTCATAGATTGGGCAATGGAAAACCAAAAAGAAAAATTTATCAATAAAAAAACAATCTATACAGCCGATAAAAAATTAATCAAAGAAGAAATCGAAAAAGGTAGTCTTGAATGTCCCTATGCAAGACTTATAGAAAATCAGAATTTAATTATAAAGTGAGGAAGTAAAAATGTTTGTAATGTCTGAAAATATAAAAAAATCACTATCCGAAAGCAATCAATTTACAGGTGAAATGCTCAAGATACTAAAAAAATATTGTCGTCAAAATTGGGGTGATATTTCAGAAGAAGAAAGGCAAAGGAACGATAACGCATACAAGTACAAAAATGATTGTATTTTAGCAATGTATAACACAAGCAAAGGTCACGTTTATATAAATGCCAATATCGATAGAAGTCAAACAAATATAGTATTTTCAAATGAACATTAGAAAGGAACAAATAAAATGTATTATCAAATTAATGAAAAGAAAGCAAAACAAGCAAAAGAAATGATGAGTCATAGTAACTATAAAGATGGAAGTGCAACTGAAGAGTACAGAAGCGTAATAGATGATATTGTTATGTATGCGGAAGAACAAAAGAAACGAGTACATAATAAAGAAGCTATAGATAGAATCGATAAATTAGTAGAAAAATTTATCGAAAAATATGCCGATTGGACAAACAGATACTATGAAATACAGTGCTATTGTCCTTCAATTATGATAACTGGAGGAGGAAATTTTCCAATAAAGAAAAAAGAAAAACAAAATTCAATGATGGACAAGCATTTTCAAGAATATAACAAACTCATGTCCATAAAAAATAAAATACACTCTATTGTAAATGGTAGCTACATTATAAAGTCCCGTGATGAAAATGTAATTGAAAAACTAGAACAAAGAATTTTAGAAAAAGAAAACTACCAAAAAGAAATGAAAGAAGCGAATGCGTATTACAGGAAGCATAAAACAATGAAAGGCTATAAGGAATTAAGTGATAAAGAAGCAGAAAGTATGGATAAAGAGATAAATTCCGAAATAAACTGGTCTAAAAAGCCATATGCTCCATTTGAATTAAGCAACAATAATCAAGAAATTCACAGACTTAAGAGAAGATTACAAACACTTAAAAAGACCAAAGAAACTCCAATACAAGAAATTGAAAGCGACTATTTTAAAATAGTAAAAAATAGTGAATTGATGAGGTTACAACTATTCTTTGATGAAATTCCGGATAAAGAAATAAGAACTATTTTAAAACATAACGGATTCAAATGGAGTGCTAAAAACAAAGCTTGGCAAAGACATTTAAATAAAAATTCAGAATATGCTCTTAAATATGTTTTAGAAGAATTGAAAAAGGAAGGAATATAAAAAATGAGCAATAAAAATATTTTAGATGAAACAATAAACGAGATAAATAAAAAGCGAGGTAACAACGTTATAAAGAAAGCGAGTGAAATTACTCTTAAAAATGGTAAAGCCCCCAAAGTTACTGCTTTGGTGGGCAAAGACAACAATTGTTGCTTGAACGACGTCTGTTCAGATGACAGTTTATCAGAAAGTAAAAATTTGTCAAGAGGTGAAGATGTGTTTAATAAACTTTATGAAGTTAATGTAAATGACTATACAGAAAAGAAAAATAATTTGTCGTATTTGTCATGGGCGTACGCATGGGCAGAAGCTAAAAAACGATTTCCTAATCTAACATATAAAATACATCTTTTTGGCGAGAAACAGCTTCCCTATGTTTATGATGAAAACACAGGATATATGGTGTTCACCGAAATTACAATTGACGGACTTACCCACTCTATGTGGTTGCCAGTTATGGACAGTAGCAATAAGGCTATGAAAAATAAGCCATATACTTATGATACACGATATAAAAAAGGAATTGTTGTTGAGCCTGCCACAATGTTTGACATCAATAAAACAATTATGCGGTGTTTAGTTAAGAACTTAGCCATGTTTGGTTTAGGACTTTACATTTACGCAGGTGAAGATTTACCCGAAGTACAAGAAGAAAAGAAAAGCAACGCAGATGACAAAACTATAAATTTGCTAGTTAGTGAAATAGAAAAATATAATGGACAAGCCGAAAAAATCAAACAAGGAATACTGACAAAATATCAAGTTAAAGAGCTATCAGAATTAACCGAGGCACAAGCAAATCAAACAATAAATAAACTAAAAAGTTTTAAAAAGAAAGAGGAGAAAATCAATGCTGAATAATTTTTCTTGTATGGGTAGATTTACTCATACTCCCGAACTGAAAACCACTCCAAATGGTAATAATGTAGTTAAATTTTAACTTGCGGTAGGTCGTTCTAAAACTACCGCAGATAGTGAAAGAACAGCTGACTTTATAGATTGTGTAGCATGGAATAAAACCGCAGAATTTATAGTTAAATACTTTAAGAAAGGTGAGCCTATCATTATTGACGGCAAACTTGAAACTCGACAATATGAGGATAAACAAGGAATCAAAAGAAAGATATATGAAGTGGTTGTAAGAGAAGTGAATTTTTGTGCATTCAAAAAAAGTGATGAACAAAATTTAAGTTTAATCGAAGATTTAGACGGAGATTTACCATTTTAAAAATGATTTAAAAGGAGGGCAAAGTTTGTATAAGCTGAATGATAGCCGAAAAAAATGCTTAAAGGTCTGAAAAAACCGAGTGGCGTACTTTTTGAGGCAAACGTAAACGGATTTACAAACAAAATAATATGCCTAAAGTAGACAACTACATAAAATTTTTAAATGCTTTTTATGCTTGGGAACAGCAGAATCCGTTGACCCCAATTCAAGAATGTATATTGATGAGGATATTACGCAGAGTAAATGCTTCAGGTTGGTGTGAATGGGTAAAAATTTCAGGTTTTGAATTAATAAGTGAACTTAGAATATCGTGTAAAAATACGTTTGTAAATAACAGGAATAGGCTAATTGAGTTAGGGCTTATTGAATATAAAGCAGGTAAAAAAGGCAAGCCTAGTAGCTATAGATTAAATATGCCTGAAAAAAAGCAGGTAATCTATAGTTTTGAAAAACAAGAAAGAAATAAAGAAAAAGGTATGATTAACATACCTAATAATATACCTAAAAATAATGAAAACAGTATGATAAACATACCAAAAAATATACCCAATTCTATACCTTATTTTATACCTAATAATGCTCAAACACCGCATGAACAATGCGTTTCTGACGCCCCTAAACATAAAACTATAAACAATAAACTAAAAGATAAAGTAAATACTAACGTATTTACTCGTACAAAAAACAACTGTGATGATGTTTTGTCAAGCAGTAAAAAATATGATGATGTTCTGTCGTTGTACAACAATACTTGTTTGGAACTCTCAAAGGTTATCAAGCTGAGTGCTAAACGAAAAAAGCAAATAAACAAGATGTTCTGTCTTGGATATTCGCTAGAAGATTTTAAAAAAGTTTTCGAAAATACACAAAAAAGTACGTTCTTATCGGGTAAGGCAAATAATTCTAGTTGGAAAGCCAATTTTGATTGGCTGATAAAAGAAGATAATTTTTTAAAAGTTTTAGAGGGAAATTATCAAGATTTAATCAAAGAAAACACAAAAACAAATTCAAAAACAGATACAACCACAAATATAAGTGATTGGATTTAAGGGGGAATAAATTTGAACAATGCTGTTTTTAAAGTGATTGACAACACAGTTTTGAAAGCTAGAAATAACGCCGATTCTTGCGAAGCAGATTATCGAAATTCAGACGGACTTTTAATTTGCGGAAAGTGTCATACCCCACGAGAAAGATTTTTAGAATTTGAGAAAACCAGTGAATTTTATGAAAGATATAAAAATCACTCTTTCCCTGTACTTTGTAAATGCAGAAAAGAGCAAGAAGAAGCTGAAAATATAAGACAAAAGCAAATTGAAACTCAAATGTTAATAGAAAGATTCAGAAAAGAAGGAATCACTGATGAAAGCTACTTAAAGTACACTTTTTCGTATGATGATAAGAAAAATCCCGAAATATCAAGAGCATGTGAGAAATATGCTAATAATTTTTCAGATATGTACAAACTCGGTAAAGGGCTTATATTCTGCGGACAAGTAGGTACAGGTAAGACATTTTATGCAGGTTGTATTGCAAATTCGGTTATATCTCAAGCTAGAAGTGTTTTGATGACGAGTATCCCAAGTTTAATAACAAAGCTAGGATTTAATCAAGAAGAAAAAAATTACATTTTAAATAAAATCTCTTGTGTGTCACTTCTTGTAATTGATGATTTAGGTGTAGAACGTGATACCCCCTACTCCCTAGAAAAAATTTATGAGATTATTGATACTCGTTATCGTTCGGGAAAGCCATTGATTATCACTACTAATCTAAAGTACAGAGATATGAAAACAGATGAAAATACAAGTTACAGGAGAATATATGACAGAATTTTAGAAATGTGCCACCCTATCGCAGTTTTAGGTGAGAGCAGAAGAAGTACAAAAGCTAGGGAATCATCAAATTTTATGAATGACTTCTTAGGTTTAAATCAAATATGAGTAGGTGGAAAAATTGAAAGAAATAGAATTTGCTTTACCAATACAAGTTAACTCAAAGTTAAGTTTGAACAGAATTTATGGAGGTATACATTGGGGAGTTCGGAGAAAACAATCACAAAAGGTACATGAAATTGTAAGACTTTCAATGAAATCTCAAAATATACCAAAAAGACTTTTTGAAAAGCCTGTAAATATAAATTTTAAGTGGCATTCTAAACTTGATTTGGATAATCATGGGTACATAGCAAAACTAATTATTGATAGTTTAAAAGGCTATCTAATAAAAGACGATACTGAAAAATATATAAACAAAATAACCCACGAATATCAGAAAGATAAAGGAGTGAAAGTGAAAATCGAGGAAAATAAAACAGTGAATAATTAATATGATTGGAGTGTGTAACTAATGGTAATATCAAAACTAGATGAAGCTAGACAGATAAAGTTTCAAATAAAACTTTTAGACGAAAAAATACAAGAACTTAAAAGTAGTCTTGATGTTCAAGGTATAAAATATTCTGATTTACCGAAAGTAAAGGGATTTAAAAATAATCTTGTAGAGCTTAAACTAGAAAAATTGTTAGAACTTGAATCGAAAAAATATCACTTACAAACGAAAATAGATGATATTCTTGAGGAATTTTCAAAGCTTCCTGAAATCTCATATAAAGTTATTTATTACCGACATATTGATAAGCTTCGTTGGATTGATATTTCTAAAAAAATTGGTTACAGTGTTTCTCAGTGTCATAGATTTTATTCAGTTGTCCAAAAATTTTAAATATAAAATAAATGCTTAATAACTAATAAGTATTGATATTTTGATAACTAATAAGTACACTATAATTGTTAACTTGATAAAAAGTTGGGATATAAGCAAAGCATGTAGGAGTGAATATTTTATGAAAGATAAATTTACAATGACAAGGGAACAGAATATATTTTTAGCCAAAAGAAATATAGTGGACTATATTTATAAAAGTGCAAACTTAGAAGGCATAAACGTTACATTTCCAGAAACACAAGCCATTTTTGATGGAGTAGGAGTAGAAGGAGTAAAAGTAGATGACATTATAAAAATAAATAATCTAAAAAGAGCTTGGCAGTTCATGATAGATACACTAGATAGACTAACAGACTTTGATTATTTATGTAGATTGAATATGATTATAGGTAGTGAAGGAAGTATTTATGGAGCAGGAAAAATAAGAGCGTACGACGTAAGAATATCAGGGACTACCTGGCAACCTCAAATTCCTTTTGAGTATGATGTAAGAAATGAAATGGCAGATATATTAAAAATGGAATCATCAACAGAAAAGGCGATTACTTTAATGCTTTGGGGTATGCGTAGGCAAATATTTATTGACGGAAATAAACGTACTTCAATGATGATTGCCAATAAAGAAATGATTAGAAACGGCTGTGGAATTATAAGCATACCAAACGAAAAAATCAAAACATTTTATGAGTTGTTGATTACCTTTTACGAAACAAACAATATGGAAAAGATAAAAAAGTTTATATATGATAATTGCATTGATGGATGTAAATTTTAGTTAAAAGAAATTTTTTAGATACTATAATAAAAGTTTTAGTTCCACTTGGAAAAGCTTTAAAGGTTGTACTATTCGAAAATAAAAGAGCATAAAGAACATTGATAAAAATTGTATTTGAACGTATAATAAAAAAAGAGCAAACTATTTGGGGTGCAGTTAGCTCGAAACAGATTTATAAAATAGCTAGTGCTTTGGCGGTGCTTAGCTATTTTTTTATGCTCAAAATTATTTTTGTAATCTTTAAAGTTACCAATATAAGAGATAAAATCAAAAATATTTGCTCAAGCATAAAACCACCCCCATTCTTTCGAGGGTACTACTAACCACACCTTAAATAGCTTGCTCTTTTAGACCTATTTTTTATTTAGGAATTGGAAATTCTATTTACTAAACTATAAATAAGCATTAAATCTTCATTTGAAAAAGATTTTATTTTATCCATAATCGAACGCACTAATGAAGGGTTTTTATTATCAACATCAAAAAATTCTAATGGTGTCATATCGAAGTAGTCACAAATTTTTATGAACTGGGTCATTGAGGGCAAAGCTCTACCTGAAGAAATACTTTGAATATAACTTTTATTTTGACCTAATTCGTAACTCATTTTGTATTCTGATATACCCTTTTTCATTCTTAATTCGGTTATTCTTTCTCTAATAAATTTTTCATCAATGTGCATATCAGTTTTTAGTGTTTAAATCTTCATTTTTATTTTTAGTGAGAATTATAGTCTTAATATAAGACCGAATTAAATCTTCTACAATAGGCAAATATTTGGTGTCAATAGATGAAATTAGCTTATTTATTTCATCCAGATTGTTATTAGTCATTTTTCCAAAAAGGATATAATCGGCTGGTACACTAAGAGCTTTACATATTTTTTCTAAAGTATTAAAGGACATACCTCTTGAGCCATTTTCAATGCTTGAAAGGAATTGAGTGGATACATTAATTATTTCAGCAAATTCTTCTCTGCTGTATTTGAATTTTTCACGCTCTGTTCGTATTCGATTTCCAATATCTAATGTTGTATCTTTTATATTACTAATTTTTCCCATTTTTTGCATTCTTTTTTATTCCTTGTACAAAATTTATAAGATTTTGAATATATTCACTGTCAAGCCCCTTTATTTCATCGATAAGCTTTTTAATATCATCGGGACTTTTGTTTTCTACATCGAAAAATTCTTTAAGCGTGATATTAAAGTATTCACAAATTAAAATTAGTCCATGTAAAGACGGAAGAGCTTTTCCGTTTTCAATTTTGTTTATATAATTTTCGCTTTGTCCAATAGATAAACTTAGATCTCTTGCTGATATACCTTTTTGCATTCTTAAAGAATATATCCTTTCATTTATAAATTTTTCGTCAATATACATTGTAAATCACCTCATATATAATTATGAGATGTATAAACTCGAAAACAGGGAATTAAATTCTCCAAAACTATTGAATAAAGGAATTTAAGGTTGTATAATTATAAATATAGGGAATATAAAGGCTTACAGAAAGGAATTTAATAATGATAATCACAAAAAGAAATTTATTTAGCAGAGTAATGGGCGGATTTTTAGGTGTAGTTATGGGATTGACGCCTTTTGGTGCCAGTGCGAACGAGATTACAAATTCAAATAGCAACAATAAATCAAGTATTATTTCGGTATCGGAAAGAGAAAAGGAATCAGAACATCTTTATAAGGCGGAAAATGGTAGATGTTATCATAAAAATGGTTGCTCTTACTTGAAATATTCCCAAATAAAAGTCACAGATGAAAAAATCAAAGAAAATGAATTGAAACCTTGTAGTAGATGTTTCAAAAGTAAAAACAATAAGGTTAATCAACCCGAAGTTGAAGAATATAAAAAACAATCAAATAAGCTTTACAGAACAAAAACTGGTAAGTGCTTTCATAAAGGAAACTGTAAGTGTTTGAAAAAATCTAAAGTAAAAATAAGTCGAGAAGAAATTAAAGAAGCAGACCTAAAACCATGTTTTAAATGCTGTAAATAACATAAAGGGTGGTCGTATTATGGACAAAGAAAATTGGAAAAATCCAAAAAAATTATTAAGATATATTTTTTATACATTTTTATGTGGTATTGCAATTGCTTTATTTATTCCTCCCTTTTCAGATGCTTGTTATGAGTGCTATTTACGTTTCAAAGAGTTACGTGGTACTATTTCGGTAAGTGAAAAAAATTATCTTGAAGAACAACGGAGATTAGCACTTATATATTGGTGGTAAAAATTAATCGATAACCGATAATAATGTAATTATGGTATAAAATGAAACATTTATGATAGAATTTGAGATACAATGATATGTAAATATATGGTAGAATAGTATTGTAGAAATGTATTTTTTATGATGTATCCTCCTTACTATTTCTAAATAAACAATTTAGCTTCCTTACACAGGAAGCTATTTTTATTGGAGAGTGATTGATATTAAAATCGAAGAAGTAAATTTAGATGATTTAAAAGTGTATGGAAATAATCCACGAATCAACGATAACGCAATTAAATATGTAACTAATTCAATTAAAAAATTTGGATTTCTTGTACCTATAGTAATTGATAAGAATAACGTTATTGTATGTGGACACACAAGGTATTTGGCAAGTAAAGAATTAAATTTAAAAAATGTACCTTGTATTAGAGCTGAAAGCTTGACCGATAAACAAGTAAAAGCATTTAGAATAGCTGATAACAAAATACACGAAAAATCAAGTTGGGATAATGATTTACTAAAAGAAGAATTGACAGAGTTACAAGATTTTGGCTTTGATTTAGAAGATTTAGGATTTTTAAATTTTGAATTAGATTATATTTTAAGCGATAACACGGAAAATTTTATAAACGATTTAGAAGAAAATGATTTTAAAGATAATAATTTACTTAATGAATTTTTCTCAATGACTTTTGTCTTTCCTAAAAATAAAGAAGAACTAATTAAAGACTATGTAAGCAAAAATGGAAAAGAAATTATTGTCAATAAAATTATAAGTTGGGCTGAGGAGGGATAATATGCCAAGCTGTGGTTCACAATGTATTTTATGTGATTTACCAATAAGATTTGACAATTATAAGGGTTGTACACATGGATGCAGATATTGTTTTACACAAAGAAAAAATAAAAATCTTAGTAAGGTTGAATCTCACGAAGGGATACAAGCTCTTTCTAATTTTATAAACGGAAAAAGAAATCAAGACACTAATTGGTGCGATTGGAAAATTCCTATACATTGGGGTGGTCTTTCAGACCCTTTGCAACCAATAGAAAGTAAACTTGGCTCTACATTTGAGTGTCTTAAAATACTTGCAAAAAGTAGGTATCCATTTGTAATTAGTACAAAGGGTAGGTTATTAGGTGATGAGAAATATATATCACTTCTTGAAAAATGTAACTGTGTGGTACAAGTTTCATTAGTTTGCGATAAATACGATAAAATTGAAAAAGGAGCTCCTACTTTTGATGAACGGCTTAAAATAATCGAAAAAATATCTCCTAGAGTAAAAAGGGTTGTAGTCCGTATTCAGCCGTATATGTGTGAAGTTTTTAATGATGTGTTTGATAATTTAACTAAGTTTAAAAATGCTGGGGTTTATGGCGTAATTGTAGAGGGAATGAAGTTTCAAAAACGCAAAAAAGGATTAATAAAAGTTGGCGGTGATTTTGCATATCCCTATGATAGGTTAAAACCAGATTTTGAAAAGCTAAAAGACGAAGCACACCATTTAGGACTAAAATTTTATTCTGGAGAAAATAGACTCAGAGCTATGGGTGATAGCTTAACTTGTTGTGGTATTGATGACTTAAAAGATTTTATTCCAAATACATATAACTTAAATCACATAATAAATGATAAAAATAAAATTGTTCCCTCTAAAGCACAGCAAACAAAAGGCACAGGTATTTGTTTTAGGGCTTTTAGACAGAATACCCTTTATGGGCGGTTTTTTGAATCGAAAAGTTTTGATGAATCTATGAAATGGTTTTATAGTGAAAGTAAAGACTTTATAAACAATATCTTTGGTGTAAATCATTAATAACAAGGGGTTACATTTATGATTTTTCAAGATATAACGTGGATAATATCTATAATTTCACTGGTTGGAAATGTTTTTAATGTTTATAAAAATGTCTGGTGTTTTTACATATGGTCTGTAAGCGAAATTTTGTGGCTGATTTTAGACATAAAAAACAGTGCATATGGCAGAGCATTTCTTGATTTAACACAATTGATTTTTGCATTATGGGGAATTTATCAGTGGAAAACAAAAGGAAAATAAATTGAGGTGGTGTATATGAATAATGAGAATTTAATACCTCAAAGTAAACGCACGCAAAGAGAACGCAAAGAAATTTCAAGAAAAGGAGCAAAAGAAACTAATAAAAATAAACAGATAAAGAAAAATGCACGGGAAGTTATAAAAGATGTTTTATATTCAGGAATAACACTTCCCGAACTCAAAAAAATGGTAAATAAAATGGATATTTACAAAGGTGACAAAGATAAGAATAATCTTTTAGCTTTAGTAATTTCAGTTTTTGTAATAGGAGTAAAAAAGGGTGATAGCCGAATACTAAAGGATTTAATTGAACTTGCGGGCGAAAAGCCTACAGAGAAAATAGAAATAACTTCACAAGACAGTACCATTTTAGAAATTCAAGAATACTTATCTAAAAAGAGAATAAAAAATGAATAAGCTTAGCAAGTTAGAGTATTTGGATTTAATAACAGAAGAACCATATATAATTGGACAAAAAGTAGGATTTAAAGATTTAACGATTCTCCATAATGAGTGGATAAAAAACATTATAGGAATAAACAGCAATAAAGACTATACCCTACTTGCTCACAGAGGAAGCTACAAAACAACTTGTTTGACGATTGCAGTATCATTAATGCTTCTTCTAGAGCCGAATAAAAACATAATTATTCTTAGGAAAACAGATAGTGATGTCAAAGAAGTAATCAAGCAAATATATAAAATTATGAACAGTAAACTTTATTTGTTTTTAGTGAAAGCAATTTATGGGATAGATTTAGTTTTTATAGAGGTATCAGCTTTTAATTTAAGTACCAATTTAGCTACACATACCAAAGGTACAAGTCAAATTTTAGGTTTAGGAATAAAAACATCTATCACGGGAAAACATGCTGACACTATCATAACAGACGATATTGTGAACTTAAAAGATAGAATAAGTAAGCCCGAACGAGAACTTACAAGGCTTTCATATATGGAATTACAAAACATAAAGAATCGTGGTGGAAGAATTGTAAATACAGGTACGCCTTGGCATAAAGAGGATTGTATTTCAATTATGCCGAATGTTCACAAATATGATTGCTATCAAACGAATTTAATAACAAGAGATAAGCTAGAACAAATAAGAGGAACTATGTCACCTTCTTTATTTTGTGCAAACTATGAGTTAAAGCATATTGCAGATTCCGAGTGTATGTTTACAAATCCAATATTTACTAAAGATAATGACCTAATACTTGGCGGAGTTGCTCATATAGACGCAAGCTATGGAGGTGCAGACGGAACAGCTTTTACAATTTTAAAAAAGTATGGAGATAAGTTTATTGTGTTTGGGATACGACTAAACAAGCACGTTGACGATTGTTTAAATATCATTTCAAATTATATGCGTATTTACAAAGCAGGTACGATTTATTGTGAAAAAAACGCAGATAAAGGGTATCTTGCTAAAGAACTTAGAAACAGGGGATTTATTGCAAACGATTATCAAGAAAGTATGAACAAATTTATTAAGATAAGTACATACCTAAAGAAAAATTGGGATAATATAACTTTTTTAGAATGTACTTCACCTGAATATATAAACGAGATTTTGGATTATACAGAAAACGCACCACATGATGATAGCCCCGATAGTTTAGCAAGTCTTTTAAGGCAAATAACCAAAGGTACATGGTTATACTAGAGAGGAAGTGAGGTTATTAACAACTGTAAAATTGAAAAAAACATAATAAAAATCATTGATAATGATTTAAGAAGCAAAACCAAAAAGAGAGCAAAAAAAGGTAAAGACTATTACAACTCAAAACACGATATTTTGGATTATCGAGTTTTTTATTTCAATTCAGACGGACAACTTGTAGAAGATACAATGAGAAGCAATATAAAAATAAGTCATGCGTTTTATACGGAGCTTATAGACCAAAAAACAAGCTATCTGTTAAGTGGTTTTGATGTGTATTCCGAAGAAGAACAATTAAATACTGAACTTCAAGCATATTTTGATGACAGTTTTAAATCAGAACTTGCAGAAGTAGTGGAAAACGCAAGTAAAATCGGATTTTCGTATATGTACGCACAGTTAGGTAAAGATTTTAGAACTCACTTTAAATATGCTGACGGACTTGGAATAGTCGAGGTTATAAATCCTTTAACAGAAGAAACGGACTATATAATAAATTATTACACCAAAAGAATTGATGAATTTACAAATAAAAAAATCATTGCGGTAGAAGTTTACGATAAAGAGCAAACTTTTTACTATATAATTAAAAACAATAAATTAGTTTCTGATGTATCAAAAGTTATTAACCCTAGACCTCATAAAATGTGGAGAGAAATTGAAAATAATGGTGTAAAAATAAAAGGTGATAAATTTGGTTTTATTCCTTTTTTCAGGCTTGATAACAACGAAGATAAATACAGTGATTTAAGACCAATTAAAGCACTTATAGATGACTATGACTTAATGAGTTGTGGACTTTCAAATAATTTACAAGATGTTGCTGAAGGAATTTACGTTGTAAAAGGATTTCAAGGGAACGATTTTAACGAGCTTCAAAATAACATTAGGGTAAAAAAGATAGTTGGAGTTGGAGAACAAGGAGATTTAGATATAAAAACAATTTCTATTCCTTATGAAGCAAGAAAAACAAAACTAGAACTTGATGAAAAAAATATATATCGTTTTGGAATGGGCTTTAATTCTTCACAGACAGGTGACGGAAACATAACGAATATTGTAATCAAGAGCAGATATGCACTTTTAGACCTTAAATGCGACAAAATGGAACGCCGATTAAGGTCTTTTTTACAGCTGATTATTGAGGTAATCCTAAACGAAATAAACGAAAAATACAAAACAAATTATAGTGTAAAAGATGTCGTCTTAGACTTTACAAGAAAAGTCATGGCGAATAATTTAGACAATGCAGAAGTAGAAAAGACCGAAGCAGAAACTAAACAAATTGAGATAAATACACTTTTAAATGCAACAGGACAACTTCCCGAAGAAGTAATAATAAAGCAAATTTGCAGTATATTAGACTTGAATTTCGATGAAGTACAAACTAAATTACAGGAAAACAGAGAAACTAGAAAATCAATAAGCGAGTTATCTGATGAGATATTAAGTCTTGAAAACGAGGGCGGTAAACCTTGAATAAGTACGAAAAACAAGTAAATAAAATTCTTTTAAAGCATGAAGAAAAAATGCTCAAAAATCTTGAAATTGCATATAGTAAAGCTTTAGCAGATATAAAAAAGACGATTAAAGAATTAAAACAATCTATATCACAGTTAAAAGAAATAGGAGCTGAGCAGAGCTTAATTAATTCAAAAATTTATCAACTTGAGTATCAAGAATTATTAAAAACTCAAATAAATGCAAGTCTTAATTTACTATCTCAAAAGAACATAACCAATGTAACAGAATTTTTGCAAAAGATGTATAAGGATAGTTATTTAGGAAATATTTTTAATCTTCAAGCATTTTATAAAATTCCAGTTTATATGCCAATAAACGCAAAACAACTTGTAAAAGCAATCATGACAGATACCGCAGGGCTTAAATTTTCAGAGAGATTATATGTTGATATAGATAACTTCAAAAAACAAGTTATAGCCGAAATTTCAAGAGGAATAGCACAAGGCAACAGTTATATTGAAATAGCTAGAAACATATCTAAAATCGCCCAAATTAGCTTTAATAACGCATACAGAATTGCAAGGACAGAAGGTGGCAGAATTTCATCACAAGCACAATTAGACAGTATGCAAGAAAGTATAAATGAGGGTGCAGATTTACTCAAACGTTGGGATTCAACACTAGACATAAAAACACGTCAAACCCATTTAGAGCTTGACGGACAAATAGTGGAGTATAACGAGTATTTCAAAAGTAATGTGGGAGAAGTTTTTGCTCCTCATCATTTTGGTATTGCAAATCAAGATATTAATTGTAGGTGCAGACTTTCAAGTATTCCACGTTGGGATTTATACGATAAAAATTCTACTAGGAAAGATAATATCACAGGCGAAATTATACCATATAGAACCTATGAAAATTGGAAAAGGAGTATTTAAACTCCTTTAAAAACTAATCGAATAATTTACTATGAGTACCAGTTCTGGTAAGCGTTAAAGTCAAAGTGTTATCGTTAATAAGGTATATAAGAGCCAATCGGGTGTTATGTGACACTCTCTATGTCCTACCCAGTTGCCAGTTAAATTGTGGTCTTTGTACTTTTCAGGTAAAGGTTTTCCTTGCAAAAGAATTGTCACCACTTTATCCAATAAAGAAATATCATATCCACTTTTAATTATATTTTTTAAATCCTTTTTGAATTTTTTGGTAGAAATTAATTCATACATCTTCCCTTTCTACCTCCGCCAACAGCTCGGAAAAGCTTCCATATCTTTTCGTATTGGGATTTTTACTTAATTCTTCTGCTTCTTTCATAGCTTGGATTGTTTCACTATTAGGAGTAGATTTTTTTACATTAAAGGGAAGTCCTTGATATTCAAGAGCTTTTTTTAAAAATATTCTTATTGCTGTAGGAGTGTCAAATCCTAATTCTGAAAATAAATCGTCTACTTTTGTTTTTACATTTTCCTCAACTCTAACTTGTATAAGAGCCATATCCAACACCTCTTTTTGTATTTATTATTAATACTATTATATGATATTCAAATACTTTTGTCAATGATAATATTTGTCTTTTTAAAGGTTAGACGTAAAAGAAACGAAAACTTTAATCGTGTACGATACACGTAAAAAACGTAAAAAGGAGTAAAAGAAAAATGCAGAAAGCACAAGAAATAATAAAAAAGTATGTGGAGAGTGATAATTTTGAAAATCTGATGAATGAATTAAAGGAAAATAATATTTATTTTTCAAGTGAAGATAACCTTGATATTAGGTATGGAAAACTAAAAACTGATATGCAAGAAAAAAACAAACTGTATGAAGAAGCACAAAAACATATAGAAAACTTGCGTAAAGGAGTGAAAAATAGTGAAGAACTAAAGTTGAAACAAACTGAATATGAGCAAAGAATAAAAGATTTAGAGTCCGAAAATAAAGAAATAAAAATCAACAGTAGTTTAAAACAAGCTCTGATTAAGGAAAAAGCTAAAGACATTGAGTATCTAACGTATAAAATCAAAAACGAATATCAAAATAGCAAAACACCTTTTGAATTTGATACAAATGGGAATCTCAAGGGCTTAGATGAAATTATTGAAACAGTAAGAAAACAGCATATTGATTTATTTGAACCTCAAACAACCAGTAAGGATGTTGAGGTTTTAAATATTGGAAAAAGCAATAATGAAACGGAATCAGAGCCTAAAAATTTAATGGAAGCATTGCAAGAAAAATATAAACAAAAAATAAATTAATTTAGGAGTGGTAAAATGCTTAATTTATCACAAATGACGACAGGTATGCAAGACAAAGTGGCACAACAAATAATTGATATTTTCGTAAGAGAAAGCGAAATTTTAGAGCTTCTTCCCTTTGATAACGCAGTTTCTCCAACAGGAGGAAGCACTTTGGTTTACGGATATATTCAAGAAAAAATCCCCTCAACAGCAAGTTTTAGAGCAATAGGAAGTGAATACACAAACAGCGAGGCAGTTTTGCAACAAATAGCAGTAACCCTTAAAGTTTTTGGTGGAAGTTTTAAGGTGGATAGAGTAATAAAATCTATTGAATCACAGCTTGAAAGTGTAAATCATCAAGTACAAAGCAAGATAAGGTCTGCGGTATCTTTATTTCACGACGCTATGATAAATGGTGATAGTGCAGTTAATTCTCTATCTTTTGACGGACTTAACAAAATGCTTGTCGGTACAAAAACGGAATACGGAGCTGACACTTACATAGATTTATCAACTATGGCAAAATTAAAGGAAAATGCAGACGTATTTTATGAAGCTCTTTTGAAACTTATAAACAGCACAAATGCAACGGCGATTATGGTAAATGGAGATATGAAAACTAAAATCCAAACAGTTGCCAGAATACTTGGTTACAAAACAGAAAGCGAAGAAGCATTCGGAAGAGTTGTTACAACTATTGGAGAAAACAAAGTTAGAATTATCGATTTAAAAAATAAATATTCAGTAAGTGGAGAAACTGTAACAGAAACACCAATAGTAGGTATAGGGTCAAGAGACTTTGGCTCGGGAGAAAGCAAAACCACAGTTACAGGTTTAACGGATATTTATTGTGCCAAATTTGATGGATATGATGGATTTTTAGGTGTAACAGTTACAGGAGATAAAGTAATTGATAGCTATCTCCCCGACTTCTCACAACCTGGAGCAGTAAAAACAGGCGAAGTTGAGATGATAGGAGCAGTAGCCCTCAAAAATAGCAGAAATGCAGGAGTTTTAAGGAATATCAAAATAATATAAACAAAGGAGAATTAAAAATGGCGGTTAAAACAGTTCAAAGTGATGTTTATATAGTAGAAACACCCGTTAAAAACTACAATGGAACAGTTGCGGGTGTTCAATTTGCATATGGAAAAGCAGAGGTGCGAAGTGGGTGGATTTTAAATTGGTTTAAAGAAAACGGATATATTGTAAATAAAAAATGAGGTGCAAAGTTTTGTTATGGACAATAGAAGAACTTAAAAAAATGGAAGAATTTAAAGATATTCCCGAAGAAAGTTTAAAACAAAAAATGAATGCTATCGAATCAGCAATCAGAGGCTATACTAACAATAAATTCCAAAATACGAGAGTACGTTTTGAAAGCGAAAGCAAAGGAAACGTGCTCTTCAGTTATAACGATAATATAAAAGTCGGTGATACAGTAGAAATTAGTCAAAGCATATCGAATAATGGACTTTATGTAGTTACCGAAATTAAAGACAGAAATACCTATGTTGATAGTCAATTATCAGAAAATATTTATAATCTAGTTACTAAAATTGAATACCCAAAAGACATTTTAGAGGGTAGTTTAGGAATGTTGAAATGGAATTTAGACAATGCAGATAAAATAGGAATTGCAAGCGAAAGTCTATCAAGGCATTCCGTTACTTATTTTAATATGGATAAAACAAACACAGTAAGTGGTTATCCTATTTCAATAATGGGGTTTTGTAGTCCATACATGAAGGCAAAAACATGAAAAAAATAGGTGGAAACATTAGGGCTATAATTCAAATAAAAGAAACAAAAAGAAACGATTTAGGCGAAACTGTAACGGAATTTAAGTATTTTAAGACGATAACAGGATATTTAGACTATATAAGTGGTGAAAGCACATTTGCTGTGTATAATGCTAAGCTTCAAGATACAACTCATATTTTTATTTGCGATTATGAAGAATTACTCGAAGAAAATAATATTTGTTTAGAAATTGACGGAAAAATATATGAAGTCAAATTGATAGATGTTCCAATGGGCATTAATCATCATATGGAAATATACTTACATTATGTTGGAGAGTGAAATACTTGGCTACTGTAGTTGAATTAAAAGACTATACAGATAAAATTCTTTCTAGTTTCGAAAGAAAAGCAAATACTTTTTTACTTGAAGTTAAAGAAAGCATTTCAAGTCAGGCGTCTATTAATTCTCCTATTGATACAGGAAATTTATCAAGGAGCTTCTTGACAGATAGTTTTGTCAATAAAAGTGAAAAAACGGCATATATAGGTTCAAGTCTTAAATATTCAGTATGGCAAGAATTTGGCACAGGAGAGTATGCTTTAGAGGGTAATGGACGTAAAGTCGGGTGGATATACAAATCGCAAAAAGACGGCAAGTTTTATCGCACAAGAGGAATTAAACCTCAAAGAATGCTATATAAGGCACTTCTCACTAAAAAACCATTAATCAAGAATCAAGCAAAAAAGATATTGGGGGCAATGAGTAAAAATGGGTGAAAAAGAAGTCCTCAAATGCGTTTATGAGGAATTGACGGCTTTAGGGATAAATTACTATTACATGATAAATGACAGTGAAAATGTGATTTATCCGTATGTTACAGGTGAATATTACGAATATGAATACAAATACGAAGATAATTCATCAAGTGGAGAAATTTTGCTTGAAGCATGGACTAGAGGAACAGAAGAAGAACTAATCGAAATTAAAGATAAGATAAAAGAAAAATTTAAAAATTATCAAAAAACTATATCCGAAAAGGATAAGTCTATGGGTTTATCTATAAATTATCTAAATAAAACACCTAGAAGAACAGAAGCCCTTGGACTTAAAAAGTTAGAAATAAGACTACAAACAAATTATTGGGAGAGTGAATGAAATGGCTTTAAAATCACATGGAATAACCGAAAAGACACCCGAAAATTTATTATTTAGTGCAGGAGCGATATATAAAAATTTAAAATACGAAGAAGAAACAGGTTGGTCGGGAACAGTTCTTGGTGCTACAAATGGCGGTATTACATTATCCATAACACCCGAATATGTAGACGCCGAAATGGACGGAGCAAGTGTACCTGTCAAGGGTGCAAAAATAAAAGTTGGCGAAACAGCAACCATGGAAAGCAATATGACAGAATTTTCAGAAGGAGTTATAAAAGACAGCTTGCATTTAGTAGAGGATACAAATTCAAGCATAACTGGATATAAAAAATATGTAAGTAAACGTTCAGTTTCAAATGATAATTACCTAGAAAATATTGCGTATGTCGGAACTTTGGTTAGTGGGAAACAAATTATAGTGATACTTCCAAATGCAATATGTACAAGTGCTCTGGAGCTTCAAGGACAAAATAAAACACAAGCTACATATACGATAACTTTTGAATGTACAGCAAGTTTTGAGCAAGATGATTTAGAGCATTTGCCATACGAAATTTATTATCCTCAAGAAGCTACAGGACAAAATTAAGGAGTGGTTTAATTGTCAAAGAAAAGCTATAAAATAAGAGCATTACTGGGAAAAGATATTTTTAAAATATCAAAATTTATTAAGAAATTAGGCATAAACAGATTACAAGAAGTATTTGGTAATAATGAAGTTTCAAAATCTATAAATAGTGTAATGAATGGTGGAGAAAATCAAGATATAACAGAAGTCGCAAAATTACTTTCTGTGTTTGTATCTTTAGTAATTGACAGCTTATGTGATGTTGAGGAAGAACTAAACGAACTGTTGGAAAGTGTAAGTAATTTAACTAAAGAAGAAATAAGCGAGCTACCTCTTGAAGAATACATAGGTATGATAAAAGATTTATTTACACAAAAAACTTTTATGGATTTTTTCGGGCATATACAGAAGCAATTTGCCAAAGTACAGAAGACGGAAAAAATGGATTAAGTGAATTTATAGGGTTACTATATTCAAAATATAGCGACCCTATTTCTTTTTTAAATATAGGACATGAAACAGTAGGAATATTTGAAACTGTATTGAGTGTCTATATTGATAAAAATAATCAGCAATTATGGGATTTGTATTTACATTTTAAACCTAAAAAAAGCTTTAGAGATTGGAAAAATTCTATTGGTGCAAACAGTATTTCTAATATGGCTTTAAAACATCAGTATGGCACGAAAAACGAAGAAGAAACAACAAATATAGTTAATAGGTCGGATAGTATTTTAAAAGGATTTAAGCCTAAAATCGAGTATAAAAGGCGGTGAGATAATTGGCAGAGGAATTACTGAATTTAGTAGCCAAAGTATCGCTTGATGACAATAATTTTAAGAGTGGACTTAAAAATGTGCAAAGTCAAGCTAAATCCCTTGCGGGTAATGTAAAAAATGTATTTTCGGGAATTGGTAATAATTTAAAAAACATAGGAAAGACAATGTCAAACTGGGGCAAAGCAATATCTGTAGGAATTACAGCACCAATTACTGCCTTAGGAGTAGCAACGGCAAAAACGTCTATTGACTTTTTAAAACTAAAAGAAAACACACGAACAGCTTTTAAAGTGCTTTTAAGAAGTGCGGAAGAAGCTGAAAAAATGCTAAACGATTTATATACATTTGCAAAAACAACGCCTTTTTCTTACGACACATATTTACAAGCAGGGAAACAACTTGTTGCAATGGGAGTTGCAGCCAAAGACGCTATCCCCTATCTTGACGGAATAACAAATGCTGCGATTGCTACAGGTGCTGGACAAGAAGGAATCACAACTTTATCTGGAGCAATCGGTAGAATGTCCTCAAAAGGTAAAGTGCAACTTGAAGAGCTTAATCGAATGATTGAAATGGGCATACCCGCAGTAAAAATTTTAGGAAATGCTTATGGCAAAACCGAAATGCAAATTTACGATATGATGAAAAAAGGCGAACTCTTAACGGATGAAGCATTACCTAAACTTATTGACGGAATGAATAATGGAACAAATGGCGTAAATGGTATGACTTCCGCATATGGCGGTTTAGCAAGCGAAATGAAAGGTACTCTTGCAGGAGCACTTGATAGTTTAAGAAGTAAATTTAGAAATATGTCTGTTGAGATGTGGAACAGCGAAGAAGCATATCCCATTTTACAAGAAGTCATTAGAAGCTTTACTAAAACCCTTGAAGTTTTACCTAAAGTCTTTGTAAGCCTTACGAAAGCAGTTGTGCCAGTTTTAACAGTTGTAAATGAAAAATTGAAAGCATTTGGTGAGTACCTAGATAATGCCGACCCTAAACAACTTGAAGCAATCGGCAAGGCAATTTTAGGACTTGCGGTCGCAGGACCTGTTTTGATAGTTGTAGGAAAGTTAATAAGAACACTTGGTGAGCTATTCACCTTAATTGGCAGTATTTCCAAAGCATTTTCAACTATTAGTAGTGTATTATCAGCAGTTGCAAGTGTGGGTTTTGTTCCACTTCTTGCAATAATCACAGCCGTTATAGGAGTGTTTGTGTTTTTACGTTCCGAATGGGATAAAGTTGTTAGTACATTTACTGGTTGGATTGAAAAAACAGGAATTTTGAAATCTTTTCAAAGCTTAAAAGAACAAGTTGGAAATGTACTCGAAAAGCTTGGTGGATTGAAAGATTTATTTTATGTTATTGGTGGCATTATAACAACAATGTTAATCCCAACAATTGCAATGATAATGGGAGTTTTTAATGGTTTAATAAAGGCTCTTGATGGGATTATGAAAGTTATCGGTGGTGTAATTTATGTTTTAGTTGGAATCGGAGAAATCTTGCTTGGCATTTTTACTTTTGACGGGGAAAAAATTCTTAGTGGATTTAAAACTCTTTGGCAAGGTATAAAAGATATATTTATCGGTACTATGGACAGTATATGGAAATACATCAATGGATATTTTGAAGGACTTTGGAGTTTTATTTCTAGTTTGCTGGAATCTATAGGCTTGACGGAATGGCTTTTAACTACATGGGATAATATTTCTAAATGGTTTTCAAATATTTTGACAGGTATTAGAGAATGGGGTCAAAATTTATATAACAGCATGACCGAATGGTTTTTGAATGCCTTAAATGGAATTACAGCTTGGTTTTCTGACACTTGGAATAATATTGTTTCATGGAGTGCGAATTTGTGGAATGATATACAAAACTTTTTTACAACAGTAGGACAAATTATAACTGTAGGCTTTATGCTTATGGGCTCAATTATCGAAGCGTCATGGCAAATTATAACACTTCCCTTTATGTTCATTTGGGAAAATTGCAAACAATATGTGTTCGATATTTTTAATGCAATCAGCGAATTTCTGACAAATATTTGGAATTCTATATTGGACTTCTTAATTCCAACACTTCAAAGTATATCGGATTTCTTTAAAACTACTTGGGAAAACATAAAAAACACAACAGTAAATATTTTATCTAGTATTTGGAGTGCTATTCAAAATACATTCAATACTGTTTTAAGTTTTATCGTTACGATATTCAATAACATTTTAAGTGCTTTAATCACAATATGGAATAACATAAAAGATTCAGTAACAAGTATTCTAATAAGTATGTGGAATGCCATTAAAAGTGTTTGTGAAAGTATTTGGAGTAGTGTGGTTAGTATATTCAACAGTATTTTAAATGCAACTCTTAACGTATGGAACAGCATAAAAAATGCTATCTCAAATGTTGTAAATAGTGTGTGGAATACAGTTCAAAATGTTTTCAATAATATAAAAAATTCCATTATAAGCACTTGGAACAGTGTAAAATCTACAACTACAAACGTTTGGAACAGCATTAAAAATGTAATAACACAACAAATACAAAGTGCTTTTAATTCGGTCAAGAATTTAATTGACAGAATGAAAGGTTTATTTAACTTTTCATGGAGCTTGCCAAAAATAAAGCTACCTCATTTTAGTATTAATGGCTCATTTAGTTTAAATCCTCCTTCTGTACCTCGTTTAGGGATTGAGTGGTACAAAAAAGGAGCTATTTTAAATGACCCTACTATATTTGGAGTAAATCCGTATAACAATAATTTTATGGTTGGCGGAGAAGCAGGTGCCGAAGCTATTGCACCTATTGATACACTTCAAGACTATGTTAGAGAGGCAATTAATGAAAATCAAAATAATACTTTGAATTTACTTATAACAAAAATATTTGAGTTGCTAAAAGAATACCTCCCGACAGTTTCAAAACAGAAACTTGTGCTTGATACAGGAGCAGTTGTCGGGGAATTATCGCCATACATAGACTACAATTTAGGAAATATAAACACTTTAAAAGTCAGGGGGAATTAAATGTATAACAACGTAAAATTCACAAGACTAGTTGACAGCAAAACAAAAGAAACATACAACGACTTTGGGCTTTTTCTTTCTCCTTTTGAACTTGAAAGCCCCGAAGTCCAGACAAATTATGCTGATATTGTAGGTCGTGACGGAAGTGTGGATTTAACAGAAATTTTGGGACAAATAAATTACAAAAATAGAGAGTTAAACCTTGTTTTTACTCTTTCAAACGGAATTAAAAATACTGCTCAAATTTATACAGAGATTGCAAATTTTCTACATGGACAAAGAATGAAAATAGTTTTACCCTCTTTTGAAGATTATTATTTAATCGGAAGATGTAAAATCGGAAGTTTAGACAGAGCTAAAAAGACTAGTCAGATAAATGTTACGGCAAATTGTGAGCCGTACAAATACAAGCAAGAGCTAACTAATTTCACAGCAGAAATCGAAGAGCTACCATACAAAATAATAATAAATAATCTTAAAATGCCTACTGTTCCTATAATTACCACCACTAACAATGTTGTAATGAATTTTGAAAATACCGATTATTCTTGGAGCGAAGGAGAACACTTAAATACCTCTATTGTCTTAAAAGAGGGTCTAAATGAATTTACTTTTAAAGAAGGAAGCGAAGGCACGGTTGCATTTTCATATCAAGAGGGAACTTTATGAGATATGTTATAAAATGTGACGATTATGTTCTCCACGATAGCCGAAGTCAAACATTGAAGTTAAGTAACCCGAAACTTAATCTTGAACTGAATAAAAATGGCACTCTTACTTTTACTATCTACAATAATCACCCCTATTACGAAAAAATAAATAAGTTAAAATCTGTAATTAGTGTATATCAAGACAATAAAATTTTGTTCAAAGGCAGAATTTTAGATGATACAATGAACATTTATAAGTCAAAAAATGTTACAGTTGAGGGAATTAGAGCATACCTACTTGACAGTGTTTACCGCCCTTTTGAATATCAAGGAGATATTCCCGAATTTTTGGAAAGCATAATTGAAAGTCACAATTCACAAGTTGAAGATTTTCAAAAATTTAAGCTTGGAAATATTACAGTAACAGACCCGAATAATTATATAAATCGTTCAAGTATTGAGTATCTAACAAGCCTTGAAGTAATTGAAAGCAGACTTATAAAAACCCATGGAGGATATTTAATTGTAAGATATGAAGATGACGGAAATTATCTCGATTATCTATCTGACTTTCCCTACACTTCTACCCAAATAGTGGAATTTTCTGTTAACATTGCAGATTTAAGTCAAAAAGTTGACGGAACTAGTATCAAAACAGGTATTATTCCACTTGGAGCTAAACTTCAAGATAGCGAGGGTAACGATACAGACGAAAGATTAACAATAAAAAGTGTAAATAATGATAAAGATTATTTGATTGATGAAGAATCATCAAAACTTTATGGAAAAATATTTGAAGTTGTAACGTGGGATGATGTAACACTGCCACAAAATTTATTAACTAAAGCACAGAGATATTTAACCGATAACATCATGTTTTTAGTAACCCTTGATGTGTCGGCTATTGATTTAAGTACCTTAAATAAAGATATAAATTCGTTTAGGTTGGGAGAATACATAAGAATTAAAAGTAGTCCTCATGACATAAACAAAATTTATTTGCTTAAAAAATTAAGTATTGATATTGAAAATCCAGCAAAAACACAAATTCAGCTCGGTGACAGTTTTAAAAGCCTAACTGATATTAGTGTCGGACAAAGTAGTACGTCAAATGATTTAATAACTAGAATTGTCACGATAGAAACACACTATGTACCAAACAAAGAACTTACTGGGATAGTAAATGAAAAGGTTGAAACAAATAGTTTTATTCGTCAAATGCCAGAAAACATATTGTTTCAAGTATCAGAAAATTATACTAAACAATCAGACTTCAATGAGTATCAAAATAAGGTAAGTACACAGTTTTCACAAACTAAAAATGATTTTACAATGCAGTTTACAGAGCTAATAAGTCAAATAAATGGAATGGACGGAGAAACAAAACAACAATTCAATGAAATTATAAAATATATACGATTTGTTGACGGAAGTATCATCTTAGGACAAGTTGATAATTCCCTACTTCTTAAAATTTCAAATGACAGAATCTCTTTTATAAGCAATAATCTTGAAATTGCGTATATGAGTGGCGGTAGACTTTACATAACAGACGGCGAATTTTTAAACAGTTTACAACTTGGCAATTTTACTTTCGAGCCTAGAAGTAATGGGAATTTATCATTTTACAAAAACAGGAGGTAAAACATGGGAACGTCTGGAGCTATGTCAACAAGTAATGATAAAGTAAAATATAGCATTACAATTAGCACAAATTGGCAAAGTGTAAGCGAAAATTATTCAAGTGTAAATGTAAAAGTTAACTTTTGGCGTACAAATAGTGGATATCAGACCTACGGAACAGGTGTAGTGTATTGTAAAATCAACGGCACAACATATAGTGCTAGTGTGAGTTCAAGTCAAAAAATAACTTCAAGTGGGATAACTCTTTTTAATAGAGATGTTGCGGTCGGACATAATGCAGACGGAAGCAAGTATCTTGATACTTCAGCATGGATTAGTATGGACACACCTTTATCCTCAAGTGAACAATGGTATGGAGAATGGCTTACAACCATTCCTAGAGCAAATCAACCAACTTTGAGCAGTAGTAATGTAACAATGGGAAATAACGTTACAATCTATACCAATCGTGCCTCAAATTCATTTACTCATTGTTTGTACTATCAAATAGGAAATGGCGGTTGGAATACAATAGCTACAAACATTGAAAACAATTATACATGGACTATTCCGACTAGCCTTGCAAATAATTCTCCAAATAGTACAAATTTAAATCTGAACATGATACTGGAAACATATTCAGGAAATACATATATAGGGTCAAAATCAGTTAATTTAAACGCAAATGTTCCAACATCTTTTATACCTATAATCAATAATGTAACACTTACTGAAAACACATCAGGTATATCAGATAAATTTGATTGCTATGTGCAAGGAAAAAGCACAATAAAGGGTGTTATTTCCGCAAGTGGAGTGTATTCAAGTACTATAAAAAATTACGAAATTAAGATTAATGGACAATCTTTTAATTCATCAAACTTTACAACAAACGCACTAACAGGAAGTGGTACTTGCACAATAAAAGTTACCGATTCAAGAAATAAATCAGCAAGTCAAAATGTCTCTTATTCAGTTACAAATTATTCAAATCCTACAATAAATACTTTTGCAGTTGTGCGTTGCAACGAGGACGGAACAGAAAATGACGAAGGAGCCTATGCCAAATGCACTCTAAAGGCTACAATTTCAAGTGTAAACAATAAAAATGATAAAACATTTCAGTTGCTATACAGAAAACTAACAGATACCAGTTACACAACGATAAACTTATCAAATGAAGATTATTGTCATGAAAGTACGCAAATAATTAAAGCAAATATAAACAACGAGTATGAATTCATTTTTAGTGTTTCAGATTACTTCTCCACTGCGGAAAAATCTTTAAACCTAGGTACAGCTTTTACACTTGTAGACTATAACGCAAGTGGTCGGAGCATAGCTTTTGGTCGTGTTTCAACCGCTTTGGAAAATGAAAAAAAGATACAAATTAAACTCAATACAGAAATTGAGGGAGATTTTAAACTAAATAGCAAAACTATCTTTGACTTAATTTATCCAGTAGGCTCAATTTATATGTCCGTAAATAGCACAAACCCCACCAATCTTTTTGGTGGAACGTGGGTCACTTGGGGTCAAGGACGAGTGCCTGTTGGAGTTAGTACAAGTGGAACTTTTAACAGCGTAGAAAAAACAGGTGGTTCAGAAACACATACTTTAACAGTTGCACAAATGCCAAGCCATGAGGGACATATTCCAAATGCTTCTTATTCTTGGGGTAACGCAGGTGAAGATACATATGTGTTGGATAAAAGTAGTGGTGCATTATTTAAATATTCTACTGACCGCCCATATGTTCTAAGAGCAGGAAATGAAATGTGCTTACGTTCAAACTATGTAGGTGGAAATGGAGCTCATAACAATTTACAACCATATATAACTTGTTATATGTGGAAGCGAACAGCTTGAAAATTGCATGAAAAACAGCAATAAATCAATAATTTTGAGCATTTATTGAAAGGAGAAATTTAAAATGAGTAAAAAAATATATTTAAGTCCAAGTTGCCAAATAAATAATGTTTATGCAAGTGGCAACACAAACGAACAAGAACAATGCAACAGAATTGCGGAATTTGCGAAAACAGCTCTTGAAAGGTGTGGTTTTGAAGTTAAAAAAGCTCCGAAAGGACAAGCCATGACAAAGAGTATCAACGAAAGCAACAACTGGAGTGCAGATTTGCATATACCGATTCATACGAATGCGTTTAATGGGCAAACTTTGGGCGGAACGCTCGTTATGATTTACAGTAACGCTACTGAAAACCAAAAGGCAGGAAGTGCAATTTTGAATACTGTTGCACCAATCTCTCCTGGTTCTGATTACAGTTTGAGAGTAAATTCAAGCCTTGCAGAATTAAATTCGACTAAAGCTATTGCCGTTTATGTTGAGTGTGAGTTTCATGATACAAAAGAGGGTGCAGATTGGATAATAA